>ERZ1292623.72-Hain-H51-01um-R1-72-length-102166-cov-231_pt1 | contig 102166 bp, 117 predicted proteins | sample MGYA00564398_ERZ1292623 | MGnify/ENA primary metagenome ERZ1292623 (study PRJEB36523, sample SAMEA6512633) | groundwater metagenome | collected 2019-01-07 | study: AquaDiva: Metagenomics assemblies of 32 groundwater samples
TTGCGGGGGAGAGCGGTTGGAGATTCATATCGGTGGAGCTGATCGTGAGAGGATTGCTGGTCAAGTTACTGGTGCAGGTGTCGCCGGAACAGGCTGATTGAAAGCCTGCGATCGTCGTTTTGCCGGTGGCTTTATAATAGACGGTGTTGGTTTGGGCGGAGGAATACACGGCATTATTTTTGAATGTGTTGTTACCGATGTCCACGGCAACCGGAATACTGACAGCCACGTTCTCATACCCTGACGTATAAGAAGCGCCTCCGCAGTCAATGAGGATATTATTAGCGATGATATTACCGGACTTGGTCCCTGTATCGCTCCGAAAGGAGATGCATGGAGCAAATGGATTTGAGTAGAAAGTATTGTTGGCAAAGATATTATTTTGCGAAGGTCCGGCATACCCTTGCAACTCAATTGATTCTGTTCGAGTCAGATAGAGTCCATTTTGTCGTTGATTTAGAAACAAATTGCTGGTAACAGTATTGGCATCACCGTTGATCTGCGTGCGAGTGGCCATATTGTTGATCGTGTTTGAATAGAATAAATTATTTGAAGCACGCCCAATGGCAACCCCGTCCGTGCCATACGCTCGACAATAGGGCACATGACTTTCACAGGTGAACGTATTATTCCTAATGACATTCCCCGTAACGGACGTGGTGCCGGCATTGGCAAGTATTTCCACGGCAGTATGCGCGAAGTTGGTAAATGTATTGTTGTAAATGACGGAATTCGTCACACCATATTTGAGGTCTACGCCGTCGCCCCAACCATAGCCGTATTCCCACCAATAGGCGCTGTGCGAGACAGGAATGCTTTGATTGAATGTGCAATTATAGACTTGATTGCCAACCCCCACTGAACCCGTACCAATTCCATCACTATCGGTAAATGCAATACCTCTCGCAACATCGCTAAACTGGCAATTGTTCCGATCTGTTGTGGTGCCGTAAATCCGAATATAGCTTCCCCCACTGCTCCTAAACCCAGCGACGGCTCCACCCTGAATAACGGGATTGACGAAATCGAGATAGATATTAGAAGCAGATAAGCCACATATGGCCGCATTACGACAACTCCCAACGCCATAAACCAAAGACTCTAAACTTGAAAACGTGGAGGCGGGATTGATTGTCGAATAAAGATAGAGTCGACTATTCGCACTATCGTACCACCAGATACCAAGAGGGCCCTGACCTGTGCCGCCCGTAGTCCCAAGATTAGCTTTATTGTTTGAGGGAAATTGCGGGACGCCATCAAACCAGACGCGCACAGGATCTTTCCCTGTATAACTGGCAACAGAAAGATACCAGAGATTACCTCCCTCATTAGTCCAATTCCCAGAGATAAGTGCTTCCGACATATCAGTGGTCGCCCGAATCGTGCCCGGATCGCCTGGACACGACCAGCTGATGGTGATACGAGCACTCTCGCTGGCTCCGCCAGCTGATCCAAGAATAATACGGTCTCCACGCTGCACACCACAAATATAGAGCGTATCACCATCATCCACGCCGGTTGTGACCGTCCAAATTATATTCGATAGAGCATTAAACGCTCCTGCGGCTCCTGCACTAGCAGCACATCCGTATGATAAACCGTCCCCATTAAAGGTACAGGCGCTCGCCGGACGCACATACCATGTGTCTACAGCGGCAGAACCTACTGCCGCGCTTGCTTGGCTCGCTAAACCGAAAAGCGAAAAGCTAGCGACAAAAAGGAAAGAAAATATTTTTAGTAGACGAGCACTAGCAAATGAAAAACAACCCCCCCCCTCTCTCTATTTTCAAATCCGAAGTTTCGGTCATGGTCATATTTTTTCAGTGTATCATGGCCAAACGCTGCACAAAGCTCTGCCCCCTTCTATGGCTCACATCCATTACCACCCCCTCGTTGGGCGCGCATAGTGTCGCTCTCATGGAAAGCTCCATGTCTGATTGCTTTCGTAAAGATCGGTCCGATACTGGTTGGCCATAGCATTCGAAGAAGCGCAAAACGAAAACGTACCATTGAGGTAGGCATTACCGTCGTGCTTCCTTGTAGCGAGCTACCTATGCTGACCCCATGCTCGGAAATCCAGACATTTCATACTCAAAACGATTGGTTCGAACCTGACGCTGAGGGACAGAAAACTCAACATTGAGGCTGCGTTTCCGTACTCGATACAACCGAAGTCAGCATCGTTTCTCTCTTTGTGCGGGTACCGGGAATCGAACCCGGGTCTCAACCTTGGGAAGGTCGCGTTCTACCACTAAACCATACCCGCTTCTTTACCTTAAAACCAACCTAATATCCGCTGCCACCACGATGGCGTCGTCGTCGGAGCCTTCAGCTCAGGTGGCACTACTACGATAACCTCTTCCCCAGGTCGCGCAACCCCGAAAGCCGTTCGAATGGCCGCATCCTGTCCACGCTCGGTAGCCAGTGCAGCAAGATTCGCTTCAAGTGCCACCTTACGTTCTTCAAGTGCCTGATATTGCTGCTTCGCCTCCTGCGCTTGAGATACCGCGATATGAGCCTTCTGAGCAAGCCTCCAAATACTCGTCGCAAGCCAGAAAGCAACGAGTAAAAGAACGCCGATAAGAACCCCATGTCGCCATTGTTTCGCGCGCATTATCCGAGTATACCCGATTTTTTTGTTGGTACCCCAATGCAAAAACTCTCCAAAAAATCATTCTGCTGATGACTGCACCATCTTCATGAAGACGTCTTCAGGAATATTGACCTTGCCAGTACCCCGTTCAAGCATTTTCTTTTTACCGCGCTTTTGCTTATCGAGAAGCTTGTTTTTACGAGAGACGTCACCGCCGTACAAGTATCCGGTTACGTCTTTGCGCATCGCGGAGAGCGTTCTTGAAGCGATGATACGTCCTTGTACGCGCGCCTGAATTTTTGTATTGAAGAGTTGCTTAGGCAATATCGCAAAAAGCTTCTCCACCATCTTCTCCGCCTCTTCTTCCACTCGCCTTTGCGCCACTACGCGCGCAAAGGCTGCCACTGGTTCCTCGGCGACGAGTACGTCGAGCCGCACGACATCCGCCTCTCGTTCGGGAAGAATCTCATACGAAAGAGAGGCATATCCTGAAGAAACGTTCTTCAATTTATCAAAGAAGCCGCGCATAAGTTCGCGGAGCGGCATTTCGATGGTCATCCCAATACGACCATCCTGATAGGTCTCGGTCGCGAGCGTCTGTGCCTCATGCTCATACAGGAGCTGGATGAGGGTGCTAACCGATTCAGGTGGAGTAATTATAATGACTTTCGCCCAAGGTTCCTCAATTTTTATAATATCGCCATGCTCGGGAAATTTCGCGGGTGTGTAAATAGTCTCGCGTATGCCGTTCGTCCTCGTGATCACATAGGAAATAGTCGGGATGGTGACGACGAGCGTCAAACCGAATTCACGCTTCAAGCGTTCAGTGACGATCTCCAGATGCAAGAGCCCAAGAAATCCACAGCGGAATCCCCTACCGAGCACGCCCGAGGATTCCTCTTCAAACGAAAGTGACGAGTCCGAAAGACGCAGGCGCTCAAGCGACTTCCGCAAGAGCGGGAGGTCGTCCTGATTCTCTGGGTATATCGAAGCCCACACAACCGGACGAGGCCGAGCATAACCTGGAAGCGCCTGTAGCGAACCACGCGAGGCACCAATAGTGTCACCGACCGCGACAACACCAGGCTCTTTGATGCCAGTCACGATATAACCGATTTCGCCAGCCGAAAGAGACTCGGAAGGCGTCTCATCCGGCATAAAGACGCCGGTCTCAAGCGAGATGAAATCTTTTCCTGCGGCATGAAATGTAAGTGGTTGACCTTTCTTAAACGTACCGTCAAAAACACGAAGATACACTGCAACACCACGATGCTTTGAGTAGGAAAAGTCGAAAATAATGCCGCGAGGCTCTTCGTTTAGAACCGATAGAGAAGCACGAGGGGACGGTACACGTTCTACAATCGCTTCGAGAAGCTCATCGACACCCGCTCCAGTCTTACCCGATACGGCGAGTACCTGATCGACTGAAACGTGCACCAACTTCGCAAGCTCTTCTTTCACCTCGGCGACCCTCGCAGCGGGAGAATCAATCTTCGAAACGACCGGGATGATGATACACCCTTGTGCTTCGGCCATCGCAAGTGTCGTGAGAGTCTGCGCCTGTACGCCCTGCGTCGAATCGACAAGCAAGAGCACCCCTTCGACTGCATGAAGCGCACGTGAGACTTCATAAGAAAAATCAATATGCCCAGGTGTATCAATGAGATTTAGAACGTAGCTCATTCCCTGCTGTTCATAATTCATACGGACTGGCTGCATTTTAATAGTGATTCCACGTTCGCGCTCGAGATCCATGCGATCGAGCACTTGGTCACGCATCATGCGCGCAGGAATGGTCCCCGTGCGCTCGAGAAGCCGATCGGCAAGGGTCGACTTGCCATGATCAACATGAGCAATGATAGAAAAATTCCGAATGTATTTTGGGTTCATGGTTGTTTCGTCTCTTCGGCTGATGGTAGAAGAACAGCGGAACGTTCATTGTGATTTTGCAGCAGCTTAATGAGTGATTTCGTTACTATACTGAATTCTTCATTCTCAATGAGATAGAGCGCGAGAGCCGAAGCGATGAGGCCAACCATACCAGCAATGAACCCCTGTGTGAAGACAGCCATCAGGGTAGTGAGTGGTGCGATGCCACCTTCAAATACAAGCGTCATATAGGCCGCAATGCCGCCGACAATTGCGGCAATAGTTCCATCAATGAGTGGACGAGAAAGCATACGGGCAAGACCAGGAGTAAGACTCCTGAGAGCGACCAAGGAGAGTATCGCGAGAAAAATCTGTCCAAGAGTCGCAGCGAGAGCAAGAAGAAGAACCGACGTCCCGGAAACATCACTGACTCGCAAAAGGGCGGCGAGAGATGCTGGCAACCCCGTCGCTGGCTGAGATAAAAATACGATGGCAAAAAATACCGTGAGGACACCCCCCGCAATTTGATAAAAAAGCGGCCACCAAGACTGTCGCGCAGCATAGAGTGCGCGAGAGAAAAGAAGTACAAGTCCTTGCGCGGCAAGACCTATGGCGAAGAGAGCGAAGAGAGCTGCGGTAAGACGCGTTGCATCCCAATCAAACGCACCGGTCCCAAGGACGACGCGCACTACATGCGCGCGCAAAACGACAATAAGTCCGATCGATACTACTGACCAGAGAATGATGTGCCGAGCACTTGTCCAGAGAATGCGTGTGAACTCATCACGTTTTTCAAGCGCCGATGCTTCAGAGAGCGCTGGAAACGCCGCTACTGCATACGAGGATCCGATGAGCGCGAGTGGGACCGCCTCGAGATTCGAAGCGAAAGTAAAAACAGAAACCGCACCTGTACCAATTCTCGAAGCCATGGATGTCAGTATGAGCGCTGTGACCGAGCCCATCCCGAGCGCGAGCGACCGCGGCACAGAATCCCTTATCACTGACACCATGGTATGCATACTCGGAAGACAGAGACGCGGCAGAACACCCGCTTCTATCACGACCGGAATATTTACCATAAGATACGCAACCGCACCAATAATGACGCCCATGCCTATTCCCGGAAGTCCCCAGATCGGATAAAAGACAACCGTGCCAAGAATAATGCCGAGATTGTAGAGGACTGGCGAAATAGCAAAGAGTGTGAAGCGGCGATGTACTTGCGTCACACTCGAAAGCACACCGGAAAGTCCGAGAAGTATTGGCTGCAGAAGCAGGATGCGCGCAAGCAACACGAATTCAGCTTGATGCGGAGAAGTAACAAGATTTGGATACAACAACGTAAGAAACTGCGGCATAAAAAATGCAATAACGACACAGATAAGCCCGCCAACGCCAAATAGAAATGACGCCGACTCAGAAAGAAGCCGCCGCGTCGTTTCCCTATCCATCCCAGTGATACGCGGAATGAGTACGTAGGCGCTCACGAGCGAAGAGACGAGAGCAAAAACAAGGTCTGGCACGCGAAATGCCGCGTAGTAGAGATCAAGCACCTGACCCGCGCCGAATGTATGCGCGAATGTCCTATCGCGCATGAGTGCGAGAGCCTGCGAGGCAAGTGTAAGTGCAGCGAGCAAATACGCGGCCTGATGTAGGCCGCGTATTGGTGCCGCGATGCTGTCGATAATCCGTCGAACCATCGCTCTATTTTACTCTAATTACTGAATTCGGCCAGAATGTCTCACTCGCTGTGCGACAAGGATGAATGACCGACTCTCCATCACGCTCGAAAAAGTATCGATGAAATAATCACTACTTTTTTATCGGGGCTGGAGAACTTACTGGAGTCGGGACATTTGCTGTAACTGGTGCACTTACGGGAGTCGGGGCAACAGAGAGAAGATTCGCCGGGAATGGATTCTTACCCGCCTCGAGCGCTTTGAGCTGAGAAGCGAGAGCATCCGCATTTTCATTCGACATATTTGCAACCGCTTGTATTTGTGCGAGTGCAGCTGGAATGTTGCCCAATTTCGCATCGACTGCCGCTAGGAAGTAACGCGCATTGGCGAATTGAGGATTCGCAGCAACCGCTGCGGAGAGAGCGCTGGCCGCACCTGGGAAATCACCTTCCGCCGCGCTCAAGATGCCAATTTGGAAGAGAATATTCGGATTATTAGGCGTGAAGTAAGCAGCCGCAATAGCCGCAGTAAGAGCCTCCTTCACATTTCCATCCCGTACTTCGAGCTGGGAAAGGAAGAAGATGGCATCGGTATAATCTTGCTTGAGCGCAATGGCAGCTTTAAGGTCATCTTTAGCTGCCTTTATATTCTTATTTGCAACCTCGAGTTGCGCGAGAATATAGGGGATTTGTGGATTGCTCGGACTCAGCGTTCTTGCTTTTTCATATGCAGTCTTAGCACTATCGTAAGCCCCCGTGACTCCGAGCGGTACCGCCTTCGCATAAAGATTTCCCAATACAAACCAGTTCTGGTAGTCGGGAGGTACGAGACGTGTTGCAGTTAACGCAGCATTAATGCCGCCCGAGAGGGTCGATTGAAATGCCTGCTGTGCTGCAGCGGTCGACATCGTCGAGGAAGCCGCTATCCTATCGAGCTGCAGACTCGCAATTCCTGCCTGAATTTGATAGGCTGCTGCGCTTGGCGAGAAGAATATCGAGTTTTGTGCGGCAGCGTTAGCTGCATCGAAATTGCCCGTGGAAAATGCAACTCTCGATTTAGCGAGCTCAGACGTAGCGATATAATGCCCGACGAGTGAATAAGCAGTAGCGACCGATCCAAGTAGAAGAATTGTGAGAGAGAACACAATAAGAAAGCCGAGCCGTGGACTGCGCGAGAACACAATGCCCCACTGTTGACCTCGTTCGGCGAAGCGTGTTGTCGAGACGAAGAGACCCGCGAAGACGAAGGCGAGTGTAAGAATAATCGTATTCGGTAAGCTGAAGATTGCAGTAATGAATAGATAGAGAGCTGCAACGAACGAGAATACCGCTACATGGCGGACAAATGGATCCTCTGGCGCGCGCAGAATAAGCATACGAAGACCAAGAACAATGAAGAGCGCGAGGAACCCTATCCACGCAAGAATGCCTACCAAACCAGTCGTTACAAACGAGGTCGGAATGAACCCGATACCCGAAGTGAAATCAATATTCCAGAAGACTGTTGAATTGAGCGCTGCGTCGCGATGTTTGAGCCATTCAACTCCGAAAGAGCCGGGACCCGAACCGAAGACTGGCGCAGTGGCATATACTTTTTGCCCGACATCAAGTGTTGATTGCCAAGAGGGACGGACATTAAGAACGTTTACATTGAGCGTATTTGCCAGTGCACTACCAAGCGTGCCACCAACGACGAAGAAAAGTGATACGGCGAGCACGGAGAGCGGTACCACAATCGAACGACGACCCTCATCCGCTTCGAGCGGCGTTTCAGCCATGATCGTTGCATCATCGAGATCAGAATCTGATGACTTAGATTTCCGCTGCATGATCGCTTCGACGAAAAAGCCGAGCGAAATAAGCGCTACCAATGTCCAAGTAAGTGGTGAGTTCGCAACAGCGAGCAACGCGAGTGATGTTGCAAGAACAGCCATGAACACGCTGTGTGTGCGTTGCGAGAGATTGAGTTCTCGAAGCGTAATGAGAATCCCAATAACACCAAGTCCGAGGAATAGAGCTAGATCCTCAAAAGACCCAATGACCGAAAAGGCAGGTGAGATCGTGTTCGGTGCGAATTGACCAACGACGACGATAAGCGCCTGTAGAGCGACGAGGACACCGAATACCCATGCACCAACGTGAAGGAAGGAACGATAGTGTTCAGAACGACGCAACGCAAGCACCGTTAAGGTACCGAGACATGTCGCGATGAGCATGAACCCGAGTGTATCCGGCTCGAGCGATGATCCCCAAAGAGCGTTGGTAAATAACGAACCCGAAAATATTGCTGAGAGTGCGTAGGCAACCACTGGCAACCAAAGCGCACCAAGAAGTGTGAACGGTGGGAGAACGACATTGCCGCGCCCAAGACGCGCAAGAATATAGAGCGCAAGCGTTATAATCGCGCCAGCAGCAAGAATGAAAGTTTTTGTCGTTGTGAACGGAACGGCCGTGGATGGAATAAAGATAAAGATAGCGGCGATGAGCGTGGCGAAGAGCGCCAAAATATTTATAGTCTCGATTGAGCGGCGAGGAGCGAGTATTGGGTTTTGCGGTGGCATGATGATTTCTAATGAAAAAATTCAATAATAATAATCTTCAGTATACTCTGTTATTGCCAAAGTAAAGTCAATTCATCCACACCTTAATTTTGTGGTATAATCCTAGCGGACTGAGCTAGACGATCGCTCCCTAGGGTAATTCCGAGGAGAGGAAAGTCCGAACATGCACGCAGTGGAAACACTTCCCTTTGGAAGTCCCACTGCGGGGGGTAGCGGGTAACGCCCGTCGTCCGCAAGGATAGAGGTGCCCACAGAGACGCCCACGAGCGAAAGCGAGGGGCGTCCCGCCACACGGACGGGACGAGCTCCCCAGGAAACTTGGGAGGTGCAACGAATAAATCCTTACCTGCATGCAAGGCCGTGCTTTGCTTCGGCAGAGAGTGCCGCTCGAGCTCGTAAGTAATTACGGGCCCAGATAAATGATCGTCTCGGTTTTCTTCAAGAAGACTCAGACAGAATTCGGCTTATCGGCTCAGTCCATCATACAATGCAAAAACCCACGCTCCTGCGTGGGTTTTTGCATCTTTTTCGGAAAGAGTGACTAGAATAACTTCTGAGACGCCCGGAACTTGTCGAAGTGAGGCTAGAGCAAATTTTTAGCAAAAAATTATGCGGTCTCAGAAGTTATTCTGAGTCGCGCAATTACATTATTGCACAAGCGACGCCTCGTCGCACCCGAAGGGGTGTATAAGACTTGTGAATGTTCTTACATTATTTCACAAGTCCCACCGGCGCAGGCAAGCTCTTTTTTCATATCCGACTCATCCTGGCGCTCATAGGCAAAAAGTTTTGAATAATCCACTTTCGGGAAACGAGCCATACGCTCTTCGTATTCCTTTTCCGTAATCGTCTCATAAGGCGCAAGACGGTAGATATGATTCGCACGCGGAAGGAATGAGAGCCCCCCGATGATATCCCAATTCTTTTGTACCCAGCCGACAACACCAATCCACTCATCTTCTCCGACAGAGATTGTCGCTGAAGGATTATGTTCTGTGAAGTTCAGCTTGACCCGCTTCCAGTACTCCAGCTGATCGAGAGCGGTCAAATCATCTTTAAACTTTGCTTCTTTTGAGTGATCAGGTGACTTGACTGGGAACTCGAGGACAAATGTGTTCGCCTCCTCTATCGACTGCCCTACTTCCGGATAGTACGCCACACCCTGGTCGCGCATCATCTTGAAGAGTGAGTCGGTGGCACTGATACGCACGCGACGGATGTAGTATGGCGCGTGGCGCGGATGAATCCCCGACGCACAGTTGAAGGTCTGCGAGACGGTACCCGAAGGCTTAACTGCGGTTACCGCCATGGATCGCTCGACACCAAAACGCTTCGCGTACGTGACATTCGTCTTGACTGCCATATCGCGAACCTTACGCATCACTTCCGGTTGCCTCGCCACAGGAGAATCCCACTGCCCTGTTACCGAAACGCCGAGGAGGCGCTCAGTACGGCAATGATCGGTCCAGTCCTTTGAAATATAGCCGAACTTTGTGAGAGTAGATTGATAGGTACCAAGAATCGCCGCGAGACGTGCCTTCCGCAGAAGTGAAGCCTCTGTATCGCTCGCTCGCGCAATGACTTCTGAAAGATTGCAGAACTGTTTAGATTGCAGAATGATCTCGGCGCACGGATTCGTGCCGATGGATCCACGGACGACGCCATCTTCCCCAATGAAACCGATTTTCTTGAAATAATCCGTGCGGCGCTTCGGGAAAGTCACTGCGAGAGAGCCGCGATTGAAGATGCCTCGTTCACCACTTCCACTCTTCATAAGCGCTACCCACTCATCCATGAGCTCGGCATTAGTCGGCTGCATCTCGTATACCGCGGAATTGTTCGAAACTGAACGATGAGGATCGGTCATATAGAACTGTCCTTTCTTCGCATCGCGCATCTCTACGTCATCGAGATCAGAGAGCGAAATCATCGCCGTGCGACGCACGCCACCAGCAACAACGCACTCACCTATTTTACAAATGACATCATGTACGTCGATTGCACGCATGCGACGCCCCTGACGCCTAAGAACACGTTCGCGTGCGAAAGCAAGAAGACTTTGGAGCGGCTCGGGGCCACTCGCCTTTCCGCCCATCGTCTTCAGGCGAGCACCGGCCGGACGTATGTGAGAAAAATCGAACATGATGTCTTTCCCGGCATACCAGGTCGTGAGGCCGAGAGTGAGAGCGTCGCACCAACCCTCCTTCGAGTCTGCAATGATATGTGTCGGTAGTTTTTGACCCATTTGTTTTTTAATTTGCGGAAGCTGCTCAACATTCTGACTCTCTACAGCAAAACCGACACCACACCCCTGCATTGATAGATACATGATTTCTGCCAGATCTTCGAGCTTGGTCGGTGCCGTGAAGGTGCAGTTATACGCGCAAGAATTGCACCGACGAGCCGCTTCTCCCGAGAACTGCATAAGACGCATCGAGGGCATCACCTCCTGCTTGAGGATGCCCATACGCACTTCGGCATACTCTTTCTCAGTAAGCTTGGTGCCGAGATTCTCGCGCATGAAGCTGACGTAACGATCCACCGTCTCAATCCATGTCTCGCGCCTCCCTTCGGATGGAATCCATTTCGCATAGGTGCGCAGATAGACGAATTCGCCAAGTGGGTTTCCTGCAAAATATTTCTTGCTCTCTTCAGACAGCTTCCTCACATGCTCCGGTATCTCGATGTGTGCCGCACGCAGCTGTGCTCGCTTGTCGCGATAGAGAATGTACGACTTCGCCGTCTTGACGTAGTCGTTCAAGATGAGGTATTTCTCGATTGAGTCCTGCATGCCTTCGACCGTCGGAAGAAAACTCTTGTATTTCTTGGCGAATCGTCCGAGCTCTCCCGCCACTTGATGCGCTACCAGGTTTGCATCGTCCTGACTTCCTTCTTCCGCAGCGGTCATAGCCTTCCAAATCGCAGTAGCAATTTTGTCGAAATCAAACGCGACAAGTCGTCCGTCACGCTTCTCAATGTTCGGAATCATTTCGCGATAACGAAGCGTTTCTTTCGAAATCGGAGACTCTACTACCTTCTGAAGGTGAGCAGCGGGCGTCTGTCTGCCGACAGTTAAGGCTTTCACATGGACGGGAGCTTTGATGGTTTTTGACATGCGTAGGACAGTTAATAACTAGTACTAATAAATTGCCCGAATAAGAATCAGTTTACTCCTGCTGCAAAAAAATGCCCTGTGGACAAAGTTTATTCTGAAACGCTTGGGAAATTCTTCAACTGTAGTGGAGTACCGGTCGCAATACCATGAACATTCGCAAACCCCGCAGATGTTTCAAGGACATAACGCGCCGGGGCGCTTGGGTAAAAGACATTTGGATAGGTTGATGTTGCCACATTCCGAGCGATCGATACTACCTGTCCTTTATTGTCTAGCCAGAAAATATCAAGAGGGATAAGAGTGTCCTTCATCCAAAATCCATACCTATCGTCTTTTTGAAATACGAATAGCATGCCATGGTCACTTGGGATACTTCCCCGACCGCCGAGACCCTTCTCACGAGCGACTTCCGTTGTCGCATACTCAATGTTTAGAGAAACTCCGCCGAATTCCACGGTCGTCAGTGGCATTGTCCTATAGAGAAATGTAGCTGCGATTCCAATCCCTACACATACAAGAAGCCCCTTGAAAAAATATCGTGCCATGTATGAGAATCCCTATTTCTTTAAAAGAGTCTCGACCATTTCTAACTCTTCATAGATACCGGAAATGAGGTCGAGTTCTTTTGCTTCTTTGAGCGTCACCCATTTGTACTCAACTGCATCTTCATCAAGTTTTACTTCTCCGGAAACATATGGCGCATAGTAGCTCAACACCAGGACCGGAATCCCGTCAGGGCGAATGAAGGTAAGGTCGAGTAGATAGCTCACTTCCCCTATCTCAATATTCACTTCTTCTTGTACTTCTCGCCGAAGCGCTTTCTCTACCGCGCCATACCAGCCTGCATTGTTGTGAGTTTGGGGCGTACCCACATAATCGTCCGTAGTTAACCCCCCGCCAGGCACGGTCCATTTATTTGGATGCACTTTCTTGTGCGGACTTCTCTTTGTAATTAAGTACTTCCCTGCATCGTTCGAAACGATACAGGTGACTGCAACACGGTGAAGTTCTTTATCTAGTATCTCCATCCGGAAATGCTATCACAAAATCAATTTGAGTAAGAAAAACAAGTTCACTCTGCCTTAAAGCTGAACATCATCCCGCTCTCGAGATGTTCAGCGATATGGCAATGAGCCATCCACATCCCGGGATTTTCCATAGCGACCAAGATTTCAACCGTGTCGCCTTTTTGGACAAGAGTCGTATCCTTCCAGACCATATTTGTATTCTTTACGCCATTCGTCGAGAGAATGAGAAAACGCTGCCCATGGAAATGGATCGGGTGCTGCATTGGGTGCGGAGAGTTTGGATCGTTATATATCTTTATCTTCACCTTATCTCCGACCTTAAATACCCAATCGATGTTTCCGTTGGCTTTTTTAGTTTCCTGATCTACAATTTTCCACTTAATCGAATTCGCATCCGCCATGGAATTCATCATCGCCATCGAATCCTCCCATTCAATTTTTTCGTTATCGTTCCCTCCCATCCGCATTCCGCCATTGCCCATCCACATCCCGTCAGGCATCATGTGACCGCCGCCATTATTCATCATTTGTCCATTCGGCATTTGATGGCTTCCACTCATACCCATGCTCCCCATATCAACCGTAAGGACAATGCTCTTGTCATCCTTTTTATTGAAGTATGCTCGGAAAGGATCAATACTCGCGATAGTATCGTTATTGGTTCTCAATGTTAGAAATTGAGACTTATATGAGACAGCAGCCTTGCCTGCAGATACGTGTAACGTCACCATCGTATATGTTTTCTCCGGGGTCTTATGCTGGAGCGTGTAGGTGCCGGCGGCATCAAATAGGACTTCTATGACTGCCCGTTCTGAGGGAGCGAGCAGTACGCTATCAACAAAAGTCTCGCGCTCATACTTCCCATTATCTCCGCCAACAAGTTTTATTTTTGCTCCCGGAATAGTGAGGTTGAACACGCGCGTGTTCGCCGTGTTAGAAATGTAAAAGCGAACAACCTCTCCCTGAGTGACATTCAAGCTGTAGTCGTCCGATCCATTCACAAGCATCACATTTCCAAAACGTCCCATGAGCGCATGGCCCGCAACCGGGCCAAACGGAGCGGATTTCCCATTTTCAATCAAAATATCATCGACCATAAGCGGCACTTCCTCATTTACGGGAGACCAGTAGTTTGGATTGTCCGAAGCAACTATGTAGTTACCATAGAGGCCCAATTCCTGGGCGTAATCTTCTCGAATGTGAGGATGGTACCAATAGACACCCTCATCCGGAAACTTTATTTTATAGCTGAAAGACTGCCCTACACCAACCTCCTTCTGTGTCACGTCAGGCACACCATCAAATGCATTATCGAGGCGAACTCCGTGCGAATGGACCGTGGTCGGTACGTCGGTGTTATTTGTGAAGTTGATGGTGATTTCTGCTCCTTTGGGAACTGTAATAATGGGTCCGGGGATAGATCCGTTGTAAGCAAGCATCCTTAACTCATTACCAGCAATCGTCTTGCGCACGATACTTGCCGTGACGTCATATGTATCGCCATTTTTCAACTCAATCACTTTGGCAGCTTGCGCCTCGTTCAGACCGTTGCTATTTGTCGCAAAAGGTATATTAAAAAGATCGCCACTGATGAAATACCCTCCTGCAACAATCGCGAGTATCACTACTATCAGCGTTTTATTTTTCATACGTATGAAATTATATTATTACTAAGTCTTTCTCAACACGCTTTAAGAGCACTGCATTGGTGGCCACAATTATCGAGGAGACACTCATGAGAAGTGCGGCAAACTCGGGGCGAAGCATGATGCCGAAATTCGGATACAAAATTCCGCCAGCAATCGGTATCGCAAGGACGTTATAGATTGAAGCCCAAAAAAGATTCTGCTTCATTTTACGAACCGTTGCTTTGCTCAAAGTTATAGCTCGAAGTATGTCTAAAGGATCAGATTTCATAAGAACAACTTTTGCTGTTTCGATCGCGACATCGGTGCCCGCGCCAATCGCGATGCCGACATCAGCCTGAGCAAGTGCCGGCGCGTCATTAACGCCATCTCCCACCATCGCGGTAAATTTCCCTTCTTCTTGGAGCTTTTTCACGTAATTCGCCTTGTCTTGCGGCATGACTTCTGCAAACACTCTTTCTATACCGAGACGATGAGCCACTTGTTCTGCTGTCATTTTATTGTCGCCAGTAATCATGGCGATCTCAATTCCCAATGCTTTTAGACGTTCTATGGCTTGTACCGCAGTAGATTTTATTGGATCAGCTACTCCAATAACGGCTTTGGCAACTCCGTCAACCGCAAGAATCATGATCGTCTCTCCCCTCTCCAAAAATTCATTGATTTTTTGTTCCAGCCCAATGAGAACAACATGATTATCTTTCATGAGCTTGACCGTGCCAATGAGCACCTGCTTGTTCTCCACGATAGCCTTCACTCCTAAACCAGAGAGATTCTCGAATGTATCAACTGATTGAGGCAACGTAAGCCCGCGCTTTTTGAGCTCATCAAGCACCGCAGCTGCCAAAGGGTGCGATGATTTCGCTTCTGTCGCACCGACTAAGCGGAGTGCTTCACCCGCATCAAAGCCATCTGAAGTCGCTATATCGGTTATTCGCGGTTTTCCTTCAGTAAGCGTGCCGGTTTTGTCTAGCACGATTGCTTGAATTTTTGAAACTTGTTCGAGAGTCGAAGCATCTTTTATGAGAATATTATATTTTGCTCCGAGACCAGTACCGACAGCTACGGCAGTCGGGGTGGCAAGCCCAAGCGCATCCGGACAAGCAATGACAACGGTAGCAATAGCAAAAGAGAGCGCTAAGAGAAGTGGTGAACCAACTATGAAATACCAAATAATAAACACCGCAAGACCTGATCCTACCGCTGCAATGACCAAGTATTTCGCAAATTTATCAGCAATCCTTTGTCCTGGAGCTTTTGAATTCTGCGCTTCTTCAACCATACGGACAATGTGAGCAAGAGCGGTATCTTTGCCGATTTTTGTTGCCTTGAATTTCACTGAGCCCGTGGTATTTATGGATCCTCCGATCACCTGATCTCCGGTCTTCTTAGTCGCAGGGATTGATTCTCCAGTAACCAAGGATTCATCAATAGCGGTTTCGCCCTGAATAATCTCGCCATCGACAGGAACCTTGTCTCCTGGTTTAAGAATGATGATATCGCCGAGCTCTATGAAGGATGTGGAAATAAGTATTTCCTCGTCATTTTTAAAAACCCTGGCTTGTGGCGGCACAAGATTGAAGAGCGACTGGAGAGCATCCGTTGTCCCACGCCTGGATTTCATTTCCATCCAGTGACCGAAGAGGACAAAAGTAATGAGCATGGCAGCCGCTTCGTAATAGGAATCGGTGCCGCCGATTAAAGTGAGCAAGACGCTGAATCCGTACGCTGCCGTAATACCGACGGCAATAAGCACCGCCATGTTGAGTGTCTTATTTCTGAGGGCAACATACGTTGAGTAGAGGAAAATCCATCCGGAATAGAAGAATACCGGCGTCGTTAAGATAAAAAGGAGCCACGGAAGCGGTATCGGGGACGGAAGACTAAGTTTAAGAAACTCAGTTCCTAAAGGCGAATATAAAATAATCGGTAACGTTATGAGAAGCGCAAAAAAGAATTTATTGCGAATATCTATTTCCATAAGACGAGCCATTTCCCTACCGGCAAGTCCCGTATGATCCATACCCATGGTCATCGACATACTCATTTTGAATTTCTCCCAGAGCCCCATGTTGGACGCACCACTCATCATATGTCCCGAGTGGTCATGATGCTCTACTGCGATGTTAGTGTGTTCCATATGACTATTTCTTTTTCTGCGCTAATTTGTATACCTTCAAAATTTCCTGAGTAGCCTTCTTTTCCTTCCCATCCTTTATCTGCTGAATGACGTGGGTAGTGAGATGATTCTCAAGAACTAAGTCTTCTACGCCCGACAATGCTTCCTTAACCGCACTTACTTGAATAATAATATCCACACAGTACCGCTCGGCGTGAATCATTTTGATAAGTCCGTCGACCTGACCTCTAATAAGACTGAGACGCCGAAGTGATTTTTTCTTTATGTCAGCATGCATCGTATCCCCATGATACCCCCATAGGGTATTTGTGTAAAATCATGTGTCCTATACCATATAGATAGAGGTCGAGATTATTCGCATGACAATTAGCAAAGACACTAACTAACCACACTATGATGAATTATGGATACGGATACGATGGTTATGGGAGCATGATGGGCGGAATTGGCAGCTTCGGTTTTCTTACCTGGGTCATTATTCTTGTCGATCTTATTCTCGTCGGCATCTGGCTCTGGCAACAGATTTCCAAAAAATAAAGGGTTCGCATCTCGACACACGATTATCGAGCGTCGTCTTGTTTATGTAAATTACAATACTGCTTGCGCCAGTATCATCACGGCAACCATTGCTATTACAAAACTAGATTCGACAAAAATTGCATATTTTGTCTTGCCTGCAAAGAAACCACTTGCTTTGATGAGTGCTGCGATAGTGATCCCAATAAGAATTGCTAGGCCAATTGAATTTGTTGTTTCTGTAACTCCGATTACCCAAGCGAGGAAGAAGGTTCCGAAAGCTTGCGCGAGCATTCCTGGCATCATCGGCATATTTGCAACTGCCGACGCTCCAATACCTGCTTTCCACTTTTTTCCAAATAGCATATCCCCATACCACACTGCACCGAGTGCGTACGCAGCTACCGCTCCTACAATTACTGCTAGCCAATTTACACCTGTTATGAGTGCTTCCATACCATAGAGTAGTTAGTTCCTATTAAATCTACCTCGAATGTATTATACCCGTTGCTCGTCAAGCCCAAACTTTTGGATTCAGATTTTTTTTGGGGGGATGCATTAGTGTCGCGCCTTCGGCGCGACCCCATTTCGGCTTCAAAATGCGATTTCGATTTCTGGCGGAGAGGGCGAGATTCGAACTCGCGGTGGGATTTCTCCCACGCATGCTTTCCAAGCATGTCCTTTAGACCACTCAGGCACCTCTCCATTTTCTATACAGTGAGCTAATGCGCTCATTAGACGTACCAAACACCTTCAGATATTTAGCGACGGCATCTGCTCGATACAGATAGATATCACGTCCCTGACTACTAATATGCGGCATAATCCCGAATTCTTCAAATATCTGTGCGACCTGTCCGAGCATTTTCGGCGAATAACTTGTAAAACAGAGACCGATATTCCTGTAGGGTTTCCCTCTTATTTTATGCGAATGAATGAATAAACATCCATCAGTATCCACAAGTCCTCGCACACATGCGGTACGATAAGAACGCGTCTGAAGAATCCAGTCTGGTATCTGGACTCCATTTTTAAGTTTACTGCCTCGAGGAAGGCCGCGCGCGACCAAAAAATTAACAAGTGTAGTGCTTGCGGCCGATATGACGACTGCGTTACGCGCCTTTCGTTTACGAATCGCTGGAGAAATATTAAAAAGATCCTGAATGAGTTTCTCTACGTAAAGAACATATTCTGCATCCGCAACGGAGTTCATGGTGATATTTGCTTGCCACAAATTATTAATACCGCCATCTCCAAGCATAATTCCAAAAAATTCTGCAAGCGACTTCGATGGTTTTGGAGTGCGAATTACTTTGCGATGACTCTTTTCCGGATATTCAAGAGAAACATCTCCCAACATGCTCGTATTATATAGGGAATTTGGTCTAGTACCAAATTCCCTATAATCAATCCTCAGGCTGTTATTTTCCAAGCAATGCTTGGATTCTTTCTTGAATCGGCGGCCGCACCTACGTTCGTAGACTCACTCGGTGCGGCACTAGATACTTTTATCTTGTCCAAGCAGGGCTTGGACTCTGCTTTGAATCGGCGGATGAGTTGAGAACATCTGCCCGATCCATCCGCTCATACCACTCGGCTTCACTCCAAAAGGATCGCCAATGAAGAGATGTGCGGTCGCCGTGTTCGCACTCTTCATTGGAGCGGCATAGCTGCCGATCTTTCCGAGTGCCGAAGCAAGACCTTCGGGATACCGCGTGAGAAGTACCCCCGAAGCATCTGCGAGATACTCGCGGCGACGTGAGATAGCGAGCTGAATGAGCTTCGCCGCGACAGGTGCGAGCACAATGCCGACAACAGCAAGAACCATGAAAATTGCATTCCCTTGTTTATTGTCGCTACTACGACCACCTCCCAGGAAAGACACGCGCAAGAAAATATCTGCGATAATGGCCACGAAACCCGCGAGCACTACCGCAATCGTCATGAGTAAAATATCGTGATTCTTGATATGCGAGAGCTCATGGCCAATGACGCCCTCGAGTTCGGGGCGGGTCATCATCGAAAGTAATCCGGTCGTCGCGCAAACGACGGCATGATGCTCGTCGCGACCAGTTGCGAACGCATTTGGCGCCGGATCATCAATCACATAGAGCTTCGGCTTTGGCAGCCCCGCCGCTATAGCGAGATTTTCGGTTACCGTATAGAAGTCAAAAAATTCTTCCCTCGAGGCCGGTCGTGCGTGATTTAGCGAGAGGACGAGCTTGTCCGACGCCCAGTACGCGTAGAAATTGGTCGCTACCGCGATGACAACGGCGATATAGAGGATGGACGGATTCCCGTAGTACATCGACACTGCGTATCCGACTGCAATGACAACGACTAAGAATCCGAGTACGAGTACCCAGGTCCGTCGGATGTTGCTCGAGCGCTGTTCGTAGAGGTTCATGTTTCGTTATATACTCTCACGCGATTACGCCCATTCCCTTCTGGATCTTTATCTCCTTTTGCTTCATACAGCGCCTTATCAGCCTGCGCAACTAATGTTTCCGGATTGGTTGAAGTTGTGGACGAAGCTATGCCAAAACTTGCTGTGACCTTGAGAGTAGGGTACGCATCAAACGTTAAATTCTGAATTTTCTCACGAATCTTTTCTACCTGGCGTGCAGCGACTTGTATGTCCGTGTCGCGCATCAGAACTATTAATTCTTCCCCGCCGAAACGAGCGACCGTATCAGTCGGTCGCACTGATTCGATAAGAAGTGCCGAGATCTTTCGAAGAACTTCATCTCCAGCAGGATGCCCAAATGTATCATTTACGGCCTTGAAATGATCCAGGTCTATCATAACGACAGAAACTTCTTTAATCGGTTCGACACCCTTTCGTTGTTCCATGACCTCTCCCCGAATCATTTCAAGTGAATAGGTAAATTCATCCCAAAAAGCCTGCCGGGTTTTTAGCCTGGTGAGAGGCTCGATACTATATGCTTCTTCTCGTTCTTTCTTTTCATTTTCTAGAATCTCAATATGCCACTGATACAGTCCCATTTGGGCGTCCTGTATTTCTTCTGCTCTGAGTTTCCGTTCTGGTTTTGGAGACGATTCCATGCGGAGCTCTAGAACTGCACCTTCACCGGTTCTGCCGCCGCGGCATCTGCAGCAGTAAGCTCAAAAAGATCCATGGGTTTGAAACTAAACGCCGAAGCGATGAGATTCCCGGGAAACGTCTGTTCCGCGGTGTTGAGCGTCATAACGCTTGTATTGTAGAAGCGGCGAGATGCCTGAATCTTATCTTCGGTATCACCAAGCTCCTTCTGCAACTGGAGGAAGTTCTGATTAGCCTTGAGATCCGGATACGCCTCCGAGACAGCAAAAAGAGTTTTTAAGGCGCCCGAAAGTTGATTCTCTGCCTGCGCCTTATCGGCGGGTGCTGATGCACCCATAGCGGCTGCGCGGGCTTTCGTCACGTTCTCAAAAGCGCTGGACTCATGGGCGGCATAGCCCTTCACGGTCTCGACAAGATTCGGGATAAGATCGTAGCGGCGTTTCAGCTGCACAGCGATATCAGCCCATGCTTCTTTCGCTTGATTAACTAACGTAACAAGGCGGTTATATGAGAAGACAGCCCATAGCACGACGACAGCGAGAACTATAAGTATGATGGTTGTTGTAGTCATATTTGCATTATACCAAATAAAGTTACCATCCGCCGGAAGCGCCACCACCACCAGACGAGCCTCCTCCAAAGCCCCCGAACCCTCCGCCTGACGAACCACTCCTTCCCGGTCCGCCTACCCACCACGGCGGCGTAACTCCTTGCGCTTTCGCATTCTGGTATCTGGTTGAAACAACATAGTCAAAAAGAAGTCCGAGAAGTGTGAGGAGTATCACTAGAGGTACCGCAAACAACACACTGAGAGCAAAGAACCATCCGATACCAGATGCTCCAAGAAATCCGACTATGCCACCAGCCCACCATGAGCGACTGCGCGCAAGAATCGCCGAAAGAAACTGAAAAATAAATAACCCCGCCACAAAAAAGATGGTGGCACTATCTTGGAGAGACGTTTCGGGAGAGTTTGGCGCGGCAGTATATTCTCCCCGAGCTGCTTCCTCAATCGCATGCACTCCAGCGCTTACCGCGCCATCATAATCACCTGCTTTGAGTTTCGGCGTCATCTCATTATTCAAAATACTCTGCGCAACACTGTCCGGAAGTGCGCCTTCCAAACCATACCCGACTTCAATACGCATCTTACGCTCCTCGATAGAGAGGAGAAGTAACACTCCATTATCCTTGTCCTTTTCCCCAACACCCCACTCCTCAAACAGCTTCACCGCATAATGTTCTACGTAATCCCCATCCATGGAGGAAACAATAGCGACGGTAATTTCGCTTGACGTCTGCTGCTCGAAATTTACAAGTTCGCTCTCAAGAGAGAGTTTTGTTTCTTGACTTAGGGCCTTTGCGAAATCATTCACATAACCGCTCGGGGAGCCTGGCGAGCTGTACGCGAGCGCAAAGGGAACGATAGTAGCGACGGATGCGAAAAACGCGACCGCGAGAACTATTCGTTTCATTTACAAATTAACTTTTGGTACGATTTCTGCTCCCGTTTGTGCCTCAAACATCGTCCGTGGAGCAAAACCAAACATGCGCGCGACAAAGGATCCTGGAAAAGTCTTTACGCTCACATTATAGTCGCGGACTATTTCGTTATAGCGCATGCGTTCTACCGCTACGCGATTTTCAGTGCCCGAAAGTTCGGCCATAAGACCTTGCACCGCATCAATTGACTTCAACTGCGGATAATTCTCCATCACGACAAGAAGACGTGCGAAAGAACTCTCTACTTGACTTGCTGCTGCAACCTTTTGGTCAGGAGTTGCTGCACCTGCGTATCGTGTACGTGCCTCCGCGAGAGCCGTAAACACTGATTGCTCTTGCTTCATGGCGCCCTGGACTGAAGAGACCAGATTTGGAATGAGATCGAAACGACGCTGATACTGAGATTCCACCTGAGCCCACTGCGTATTTACGGATTCATTTTGACGGACAAAACCATTGTATTTCCCGCCCATATAGACCGCGACAATGACCAAAACGACGACAATAATGACAGGCCACGTAAACCAATTTCGTGAAGGTATAGGGTTCATACATAAAATCATACACTAGCGAATCGGCTTCGCAACGGACATAATGAGGGTGTGAATCAGAACGACCCTATCGAAAAATATTTCACTCGGCTGAAAACCGAACAAAAGCGAGCGCTGCATAAGCTCGGCATACGAACTGTCCGCGATCTGATCTATCACTTCCCTGCTCGCTATGAAAACGCCGGCCCGACCGGAACAATCGCTGGCGTCTCGGCGGGGTCCGAAGTGACACTCTACGGCACGGTGCGCAAACCCGATATCAGGAGGACGTGGAAGAATCGCCGCCCCATCGCCGAAGCATGGCTCGAGGATGCGTCGGGGAAAATCAAAATGATGTGGTTCAGCCAGCCCTACATCGCAAAAACTCTGCACGACGGAATGGTCGTAAAGGTGAGCGGACGAGTGGCGGGTACTGGTGCGAAAGTATACCTGGCAAACCCAGAGATTGATAAATCACCGATTGTGCCAGAAGACATTCACGATTCTTTATTTACGAAAGGCACCGAAACTCCGGAAGAGGCACTCTACCCGATTTATCCAGAGAGTCAGGGGGTTTCATCGCTGTGGTTCTTGCATGCGATCAGGAAAATATTTGAAACAGACGTGCAGGAAAGTATCGCGGACCCCATTCCAATCGGAATTCTTGAACGCTACAACCTGCCCACTCTTTCCTCAGCAATCGTCTTCATACACGCACCGCGACGACTACCTGATGCGATGGCCGCTCGCAAACGCTTCGCTTTCGAAGAAATTTTTGCGCTTCAGATAGTGATGCAACAGCGCCGTCGCACACTTGGAAAAGAAGTGGCCCTGCCTGTTGCCGTTGATAGAAAAGCTCTTGCGAACTTCGTCGCCTCCTTCCCTTTTCCCGCAACTGCTGCCCAAACACGCGCGATTGAATCAATAGTCGCCGACTTTGAGAAAACGCAGCCGATGCTCCGCCTTCTCGAGGGTGATGTGGGCAGTGGCAAAACTGCGGTTGCAGCTGCGACCGCGTATCTCGTCGCAACTTCGCTTCCGGTGGGTAGAGTTGCCGGTACGCTCCAAGTAGCCTACCTTTGCCCGACGGAGATACTTGCGAAGCAACATTTTTCTACGTTCGTTTCATATTTCAAGGATCACCCCATCTCTATTGGCCTCATCACGGGTAGCGAATGCCGTAAGTTCCCTTCGCGAGTACGTTACGAAGAGTCCACGAAGCTCTCAAAAGCAGCATTTAAGAAAATGGTGGCGAATGGAGAGATTCCAATCGTTATTGGCACCCATGCACTCATCGAGAAATCGCTCTCATTTAAATATTTCGCATACGCAATTATTGATGAGCAACACCGTTTCGGCATCATGCACCGACAGAAACTCGCGACCAAAGGCACTGTCGCGCCACACCTTCTCTCAATGACAGCGACACCCATCCCTCGCACACTTGCGCTCACTATCTACGGTGATCTCGATCTCTCGGTGCTTGATGAGATGCCGGCGGGAAGAAAACCGGTTGCCACCGAAGTTCTCGGCCCAGAGAAGCGCGAGCGTGCCTACGAGCGTGTCCGCACTGAACTCTCTGCTGGACATCAAGCCTATGTCATCTGCCCGCGTATTGACGAACCTGACCCGGCAAAAGAAATGGCACTCCAGGCGAAATCGGTAAAGGCTGAAGCGGCGCGCTTGAAACGCGAAGTATTCAAAGACGCAACGATAGATATTCTGCACAGCAAAATGAAACCGTCGGAGAAAGAGGAAACGATGAAAAGATTTGAGACGGGAAAGATTCATATTCTTGTCGCGACCTCGGTCGTCGAAGTGGGAGTGAACGTACCGAATGCGACCGTCATCCTCGTCGAGGGGGCCGAGCGTTTCGGACTTGCTCAGCTCCATCAGCTGCGCGGACGCGTCCTGCGCTCTACGCATCAGTCGTATTGCTTCGCGCTCCCCGAGTCATTCGGTCCGGCAACAAGAGAACGAATGAAGGCCTTCTCCTCAGCGAAGAACGGTTTTGAGCTCGCCGAATACGACCTCGCGCTCCGCGGTGCGGGTGAGCTTGCGGGCGGCAAACAATGGGGCGTCTCCGACATCGCGATGGAAGCGCTTAAAAACATAAAGCTCGTGGAGGCAGCGCGCACCGAAGCGACGCAACTTGTGGAGCGTGACCCAGACTTAAAAACGTACCCTGATCTCAAAGCCCGCGCCCACACCGCCGACCGCGAAATGCATTTGGAATAGAAATGAAGAACCCCGCGTCTTGGAAGACGCGGGGGGTTAAAGAAAAGAAGGTTCTAAAGTCTTGACTCAGCTTGCGCGCAATGCAATGAAAGTATCGCAATCGAAAGTCTCATCAAAGTAATGGAAACTCCTGTTCCACATATCATTGAAGTGACGGAGGCACGCAACGCCCACCAACGCACCATTGCTATTCTTTATACGATAGATAGTCCCAGGAAAGGAGACCCGTTTATTTCTCCATTCTTTTGGAATAAGATATGTATTGGCAAGCAGGTAATCGAGAACGTTGGCATTTAACACGGGCTTATTCTCAAATTCCTTGCGGAACGGATTGCCCTCGTACTTCTCATAGATAAATGGCAAAATTCCCACCTTCGTAGAGTCCCATCGGAACGGGCCATCCTTCTGGTGTTTCTCGACAACCATGTTCCATGGAACATATGGATCGGCATCGCAATCGATAATGTGCTCTGCCATAACGACACGAGCACCACCGCTCTGCACGGCCAGCAACTGACGAAAAAGATCCGAATCTTCTGCCAAAATATTTAGTAATTCTGGCGTATATCCTTGCTCTTCTGCTGCCAGAAACAGCTTGTGGGCCAAACCAATCGCTGAAAATTTTGACATACCAACCTCCTTATGTGCGACTATCCTTTCGGACATTGTCGCAAGCTAGCGGACTCCTTCGAAATGAAGGTTTGCCATAGCGAAGAAAAGACCTTTAGTTACCTAATGTTTAGCATACTACGATATGACTGCACCTGTCAAGTTATGCTGCCATTATTTCTCCGCGACCATGATGAAATAGGGCGGGAAATTGCGGACTTCGAACGAAAGATTTATTTTTTTAATAAAATACTTTTTTAGGTACGGGAACATGAGCGGAGAGACTTGGTAGAGGATGAACCGCCCATGCGCCGAAAGCTTTTGAAAGGTCTGTTTCGCAATAATGTGCCGTTCATTTGAACTGAAGAATGAGAATGGTATACCCGAAATGACCGCATCAATGCGCGGAAGTTTTAGATCGGAAAGATTTTTACAAATCTTCAAGACGTCCCCATGTATGATTTGTAGTCGAGGGTCATGAATTTTTTTTAGGGGTGCAATGAAGTGAGGGTTCATCTCAATGGCAATGAGCTTCCCATCGCGTGGCATATGTTCTAGAAGCGCCTTCGTAATAACGCCGTCTCCCGCGCCGTATTCGATGATGCATGCGCGAGAGTGATGAGGAAGTTTTTTTAAAATTTGTTTGACGACGAAATTAGAGCTCGGCGTGAAAGCTCCGACTTTATAGTCATTTAGTGCGGTTTTAAGAAAATTAATCTTGGACATGTCGTAACTGGTACGCCCGGAGGGACTCGAACCCCCAACCAATCGCGTATAAGGCGACTGCTCTACCATTGAGCTACGGGCGTATGTACCTATGGAATCATACACCGTCCTTTACAGCAAACTCGTTGCGGATATGGTCGAGCGCCATGAGCACATATTCTGACATATCGCGATTACCGTATATCAAATTGCAGGTACCGTGGGTAAACTTTTGCGGATAGGAAAGACCGCTTCGATTTGAGGTTTTTATATATGGTTTCCTAAATGAAGATAGTGGCAAGTTAAGAGCTTTTGACCAGTAGCGCAACTCTTGTTGCACGTTCATGTCTGTATAGAGGTGTATGTATACTCGCAGATTGCTCTTCGAGGCACCAAGTAATTCTAACCACCGAATAAAGAAACGAATCATAGACGGATCAGTATTTGAAAGGGACGTGCTTGCGACCGACGTCTTTGTCCCTTCTCCCCAATAGAGGAAAAGACCGGCAATAATTATTTCTCGCCGACTCAAAGTCCGAATGTCTTTTGCGGCGAGTTCACGGACCCTCGCCCATCGATTCTCTCGCTTATCACGCATAGTATTTTGAAACCGTTCGATACGAACGACATTCCAGTCACGAAGTTCCCGCAATCGCTTCTCTGGAAGCGGCATATCATGCAACCAAAGACTTAAAGAGCTCTTGCTTACGTTGAGTTTTTCTTTTATCTGGCTATAGCTTGCGCCTTCTTTACGCATCCGAATCGCCTCTAGTTTCTTTTCGAGAAGCGCCATAATAGAACCTTTATATACAAAGTATATAACCTACACTCAGTAGGTCGAACCCATGTATGTGGACAAAAAAAGTCTATGCGATGCCACCTGCGACGCTCGGCGCGATGACAATACCTTCCTCTTCTCTCTTTTTTGGAGTGATGCCGTTCGCTATAAGAATCTTCTCGAATTCATCGCGCTCGATCGTCTCCTTCTCGATAAGTTCTTTTGCAATTGCGTCGAGTGCATCGCGATGCTCACTTATGACTTGCTTCGCACGAGCTTTTGCTTCGTCAATAATGCGAGCGACCTCGGCATCAATCTGCATAGCAACATGCTCGGAGTATGGCTCGTTCCCGAGCTGCCTTTCGCCGAAAGCAATTGGCCCCAATTTCTCGCTCATGCCGTAACGCACGACCATATCGCGCGCGAGCGCAGTGATGACCATAAGATCGTTCGATGGCCCTGTCGTTACATCATCAAACAGCATTTCCTCGGCAACATACCCGCCAAGCGTTGCTGCAATATCGTCAAGAAACTGTTTTCTTGACTGCATCTTCTTGTCTTCGAAAGGAAGTTTAAGCGTATACCCGGCCGCACGACCACGACTGATGATGGAAATCTTATGCACCGGATCGGCATTCGGAAGCACCGAAGAAACGAGTGCGTGCCCAGCCTCATGATAGGAAGTGAGTTCCTTCTCTTTCTTCGTGAGTAGATGACTCTTTCGTTCCGGACCGAGCATTACTTTTTCTATGGAGCGAATCAAATCATATTGCGTAACCTCCGTTCGATTCTCACGCGCAGCAAGAATCGCTCCTTCGTTCATAAGCGAGTAGAGCTCGGCGCCCGAGAAACCGGGCGTACGCTCAGCAATAACGGCGAGTGTTACATCCGGTCCAAGTGGTTTCTTGCGCGCATGAATCTGCAAAATATCCTCCCGATCACGACGATCAGGAAGATCGATCGTCACACGCCTATCAAATCGCCCGGGGCGAAGTAATGCCGGATCAAGAACGTCAGGCCTGTTAGTCGCTGCCATAATCACAACCTTTTCGTTTGGCTCAAAGCCGTCCATTTCGACAAGGATCTGATTGAGTGTCTGCTCCCGTTCGTCGTTCCCACCGCCCACGCCAGCACCGCGCACGCGCCCAACAGCGTCAATTTCATCAACGAAGATAATCGCGGGCGCAGCCTTCTTTGCTAACTGAAACAAATCACGTACCCGAGATGCTCCGACACCAACGAACATCTCGACGAACTCAGAACCTGAAATGGAAAAGAACGGCACGCCAGCTTCACCGGCGACGGCACGTGCAAGCAGTGTTTTCCCGGTACCTGGTGCGCCCATCAGAATGATGCCCTTCGGAATTCGCGCGCCAATATCAAGAAATTTCTTCGGATTTTTGAGGAAGTCGACAATCTCGAGAAGCTCCTCTTTCGCTTCCCGAGCGCCCGCGACATCTGCAAACGTAACGCGCTGTGAGGAATCGGCTGGGTCTGTGATTCGCGCTTTCGATTGGCCGAAGCTAAAGGCTTGCATACCAGCCCCTTTTACCTGTCGTGAGAGGAACCAGAAGATGAACCCTATGAAAAGAAGCGGTAGCAGAATCGGCGTAAGCGCGAGAAACCAAAATTGAAGTCCTGATTGTCCTTGTATCGTGATTGAAACTTTGGAGAGTTGCACGGGCGTCACGCCGTAAGTCGCGAGCGTCTCTGGAAGACCCGAGGAGGGATCCTTGCGCGAAGTTTTGATGGACTCGTCGGTATATATAAGATCAAGTGAGTCGCCATTCACGGTGATTTTATTTATCTTCCCTGCCGCAACGTCAGCAGCGACGACCGAGAGCGGTACGTCAATGTTCGGTTTCATATAACTCTCAACAAGCGAGTACGCACTCATAAGAAGCAGGAATATGAGAATCGTGGTCGTGAGATTACCAAAGAAGGATGGCCCGCCAAAAAGAGACTTCCAGCCACTAGTCTCTGGAGGCGTCGATGTTGGTTTCTTTCCTTTTTGCTTTCTCGGAAATACAGCAAGCATGAAAAGTACTATACTCTTTGTGTGCGATAAGAGAAAGCTGCTACCATCACCACCTCACCTTATGACCCTCATCAAAAACAAAAAAGCGCATCTCCAATACGAAACGCTCGAGAGCTTCTCAGCGGGTCTTGAGCTCGTGGGCCAAGAAGTGAAAGCCCTTCGGGGTGGACTGGGCTCGCTCGAAGGATCGCGCGTAGTGGTGCGTGGAGGCGAGGCATATATCGTCGGGATGACTATACCCCCGTATCAGGCAGCGAATATGCCGAAGAGTTATGACCAGGAACGACCGCGGCGTCTCTTGCTTACAAAGAAAGAAATAGCGACGCTTTCCGCCAATGAGTCAAAGAAGGGATTGACAATAGTGCCGTTTGAGGTATATGCTAGCAAGCAGCTCATCAAGGCGCGCATCGCTATCGTCCGCGGCAAAGGCAAAGCCGACCGTCGCGAAGACTTGAAGAAACGCGATGCGATACGAGAGACAGGACGACTTTTGAAAAATCGTTAGCCGTCCAGAAGCCGGCAATTTGTAAAAAGAGGGTTAGGACTCGGCCTTAGTCTGCACCCCTTCGGGTACGATGCGACATCGCCCGGAACGCACTCTTTTACAAATTGCCGGCGAGGGATATCAATCACCTAAAGTACAGCATGAAGAGTATGATGTATTTCAGGGGGGTGATCGGCTTTGACGGTTTGTTCCTTGAAAGACGTGCGACGCAGTGCACTCCCGCCCAACACTTTAATCTGGCGGGAAACATACTTGCAAAGAACACTCTTGCAAGCGTGAAGTCGCCATACTTCGGTATGAAGGACTTCTCGTTCGCGTACGCGGTCGCCTAACGGCCACTCGCCTCGCGACATCTCACCTCTCGGGTTCCTACAGCCAGAGGCCGGGGTGGAATTATCTGTAAGATCGATGTCCGGAATCCCGGCCGGTACATCTAAATAAGGGATCGGGCAGGAATGGTTTCGTCTGCGTTCTTTTCGCATCCTGCCTTAAAGATAACGCTGACTATGCGTCGTAGAAGCGCTTTCATAAACAGATTCGGACCGGAGTTCAATTCTCCGCACCTCCACATGTACAGAACGTGCACAACGTTCACAATTGGCTAATTCACGCTGTAACTGCAGTGCGCTTTGTGCTACAGTCTTCCTATGTCAGAAGGAGCTCCAAAGTTTGAGAATGAAAAAATGATGAAAGCGGAGTATATTCGTCTCGCCGAAGAATTGAGTCAGCACACGGAAAGTTTCCCCTTTGCAGGGGTCAACGAGAATGCTTATTCTGAAATAAAAGCGACCGAAGACCCTGTCTATGCTACTCCCATAGATGTTTTGATTGAGAGATTCCAAAAACATGGGATGAAAGTAGTTCTAGGGAAAAACCCACAGAGTGGAAATGTCTTTATTTTACCTGGCGATAGCAACAACATTGAAGAAGACAGTCTCTTCCCTCGACATCTAGATGTATCCGATGATATGGACTCAGGACTCAAAAAATTGATCTTGGCGAATAAAAAGGGAGTTTCATAAATCACTTGGTTCTAATGGTCGAGGCACTTACCTCTTGAAGTAGTGCTGGAATATCTACCCATTCATCCACCAGACGTAGGAAGTATACTGCTGGTGATTCAATCAAAGAGGTTCTAATAAGTAGTAGCGATTCCCACAAAACAGACAACGAGCGCCTTCGGGCGCTTTTTGTTTTGTGGAGGCGCAGCAGGCGAACTGCTTCGCCTGCGTGGGGAATTGAAAAACGGAACCATGTTTTTCTAGCAAGAAAAACATGGTGAGTCGGGGTCGCGAAAATTTGCTTGCGACGGCAAGCAAATTATTTGTGACCAACCCCGCCTCCACCGACATAGAACAATATGTAGGAATAGAAAACCCACGAGCGTGAATTTCGAGAGGTTTTCTGGTTGCGACTCAGATATTAGCCTGCTATGCCAAATCCCTTTTCTTCTCTTCAAATTCTTTTTTGTCTATTTCACCTTTCGCATATCTCTCTTTCAAGACATCGAGTGCGGATTTTTCCTCCGCGTTGGTACCGCGAGATTGACTGGTAAGCCATTTAATCAGTGCGACGACGCCAGCGATTATCAAGACCCACCAGAGAATCATAAAAATCCACTCAAAACCGCCGAAAGACCCAAGGCCAAAGTTCATCATATTGTTTATTGAGTTATCACCATTAAACGGAGACGACCATCCTCCCCACATCATGTTCATCATCGGCATCCAACCGCCGCTTATGGCCGGAAATTTTGCCGACGTGTCGCAACCCGAAAGTCGTTTGCCCATGACGGCGTGTATTTGTTCTTCTCCTTCTTCTCCATGTACCTGAATCATCATTGCATTCATCGCGGCGTGAGAATCGCCAGCCATCTGACCCATAAAATACTCGCCGAGAACTCCGAACTGCTCATCGCTCAAATTTTCGCAAGTAATCTCTTTTGCTTGCAACCTATCCCAAAGTTCTTTGCCTTCCTGCTCTTCCCGAAGGGTGTGTTCAACGACCTTGTCCCAGTCAAGAGAAGCATTGGAAAAGTTCCCCATCATTTGAGCATTTGCTCCTGAAACAAATGAACCGGCGGCAACAATGGAAAGGATGGTAAAAATGAGTTTTTTCATAGTATGTGTGTTAGCCAAATACTAGAACCTTATCCGAACTCTCGACCATTTTGAGCAAGTCGGACATTGTGGAAACGGGACACGCCTTGCTTTCGCTCTTGCCCCGCACTTTCAGGCAACTCTCGCATGCGTAAATTTGTCCCTTCAGCTCTTTGAACTCCGCTACTTTCACGGAAATATCAAAATCTTTGCTATCGGAGACAGTATCCAATTCCGAACCCTCACTCATCAAAAAAATTCCAACCGCATGCCCAGCTTTAAGGGACGCAATACCCAATCGAAATGTATTCCAGACATGCTCTGGCTTATTGGATTGCAAAATAATGCCAAGCTTCATAAAACCATTGTACTTGATACTCCGTCAGAATTCCACAAGAGGGGGTTCTAACTTCTTCCATATATCTCACCTAGACAACGCTCGCATCAAATGTTTTCACACACTCCGTCAAACCCTTTATTTGCGCGTTATGTCCGACATCATCCAAAGAAGTTCTAACGTCATTCATCAGTCTCCACAAAATCCCGCAAAAAGCCGCTTGTACTCAAGTGGCCTTTTGCTTGACCGCCACTCATAAAAATACTACGCTCAACGCGGATAGAACATATTTCCAGAAAAGGAGATTGTTTATGGATGCGGAACAATTAAAAAACGTTCGCAAATGATCGGTGTAAGAAAAAGCATCGAGAGTATTACGACGCAATGTTCGTACTCGGTCCCAGCAGACCTCCATGCGACAGGTGCCGTAGAGAAACGGAATATGAGTACCTCAAAGAAGAATTGAGCGCTCTCAACCGAGAGCTCACACCTGAAGAGAATGTCCTGCTTGAAATATTTTGAAGAGGGTTGGACTCTCCCGAGAATTAATGGGTCGCGTAATCAACTGATTACGCGACCCATTCCTTTGCTTGACCCACACCACTAAAAAGAATACGCTCGTCTTAGACTGTACACAAAATTTTCTGAAAAGGAGGCGAATCATGGTCGAGCAATCTGCACTGACTATTCTTCGAGGAATTGGAGCAATCATCACTGACAGTCACATCATTCACAAAACTGGTAGACACGGCCGGACGTACATCAACAAGTATGCCATCCTTCCTCATACGGAAGAGACCTCCCAACTCTGCTTCGATATCGCAGAGAGATTCAGAAGTGACGGGGTAGATATAGTCATCGCCCCCGCAATAAGCAGCATCATTATATCCCAATTGGTTGCGCATTATCTTACGATTACCACTGGGCGAGAGGTGCTTGGCATATATGCAGAGAAAGAAACCGCCTTCCTCCATAATCCGAAAGAAAAAGGCCGATCGTACTATTACAACACCGGAAAATCTGTCATCCGGTCCGACTTCAGTAAATTCGTTTCCGGGAAAAATGTTCTCGTGGCAAAAGATGTTGTCACTACCGGAAGATCCATCAAAAGCGTTGTTAAATCTACTCGAAATATTGGTGGCACCGTGATCGGCGTCGGCGGTCTCTGCAATCGTAGCAGTGTTGTTGCGGTAGATTTCGGCAATGTTCCGAAATTTGAGTTTTTACTCACCATCGACATGGAGACCGTAAGCGAGGAAGAATGCCGCCGTTTCGGCCCATGCTCAAAAGGTGTTCCGATCTACAAGGACTTCAGAGAGGGGCATCTGTCACTTGTATAAGACCGTTGTATTCTTCGGGGTCGTGATCATTTTGATCGCGACCCTTTTATTTGTGGGTTACTGGCATTTTTGCTACAGTCGCCACAGTGATTAGCCGGATTTCCGGATGTAATTGCCAAGTTCCAATAATCAATACAGGAGGAGACACATGGAAAAACAAATTCCGAGTAAATCGAACTCCGTCATTGCCGAAGCTCTGATCGCATACGCGTTTCGCATTGGCGCAATTGAATTCCTTCCGGAAGGTCGATTGCTCCGAAGTGGACGATTGTCGCCCTACTTCTTCAACTCCGGCTTATTCTGTACCGGAGATTCAATAGCGAAACTTGCTCGATGCTACGGTGCAAAAATCGCAGACGAGAAGATTAACCCCGAAGTTATCTTTGGCCCGGCATACAAGGGAATTCCCTTGGCTGCGACAATCACAGCGGCACTTGGTGGCGACATCGGCTATGCTTACAATCGCAAAGAAGCAAAGGCCCACGGCGAAGGAGGATGTACTGTTGGGACACAGCTCAAAGGCAAAAGGGTGTTAATCGTCGATGATGTCATAACGACGGGAGGTTCTTTCGGCGAGATCGTGGAAATCATTCACGAGCATGGCGGTATTCCTGTCGGCTGTATGATTGCCTTCGATCGACAAGAGCGAATTGGCGACAACGCCCTCTCGACCCACTCTGCCGCACAAGAATTTGAAGAGAACTACAAAATTCCTGTGCAAGCAGTAGCGACACTTGCCGATCTTATCTCATTCATGAGAAAGATCACTACCGGAAGATACGAGGACAGTATCACCAGAGGGAGGGTGCTCGGACAAATTTTAGCCTATAAGGAAATGTACGGCGCGCTATGAACCGATACAAAAGAGCATCGAACGCGCCCTGCGCATTCGATGCTCTTTTTTAATTCTGTTGCTCCAGATTAACGACGCGCTTTTGAACGATCATTTTCGGTAAGATACTGTTTACGCAACCGGACACTCTTCGGCGTAATCTCGAGATATTCATCGTCTGACATTATTTCCATTCCACGCTCAATCGTGAGGTCGAATATCGGCACCAACGTAAGAGCTTCGTCCATGCCCGAAGAACGGACGTTCGACTGATTCTTGCCTTTGGTCGGATTCGCCTGCATCTCTTCACCCTTCGATGTATTGCCAATCACCATACCCTCATATACCTCCGTCGCTGGCTTGATATAGAGCTGTCCGCGATCCTGAAGATACCAGAGTGAGTAGCCGAGCGCTTTGCCGGTCGCCATCGAGATCATTGAACCGACTTGTCGCTTCTTAATCTCTCCCGCATATGGTTTGAAACCGAGCACGCGCGACGAGAGGATGCCCTCCCCTTTCGTATCAATAATGAACATGTTCTTGTAGCCGAGCAGTCCACGCGTCGGACCCTCGAGCGTGAGGCGTACGATGTTGCCGTGTTGAGTAAGATTCTGCAGCACAAAAGCACGCGCGCCGAGCTTCTCGATGATGGCACCTTGAAATTCGGATGGGGTATCAATGATGGCCTCTTCATACGGCTCCAACTTCGCACCATTCACTTCGCGAATGATGACTTGTGGCTGGGAAACCTGGAGTTCGTAACCCTCGCGTCGCATGTTCTCGAGCAAGACTGCGATATGGAGCTCGCCACGGCCGGATACACGAAATGATTCGGCGGTTCCAAAATCTATCTTCAGTCCGACGTTGACTTCGAGCTCTTTCATGAGTCGGTCGCGAATCTGACGACTGGTCACATACTTGCCCTCCTTCCCAGCGAACGGCGAATTATTGACAAGGAAGTTGAGCGCAATAGTTGGTTCATCTACCGCGATTGCTGGCAAAGGTGCTGCTGATTCATTCGTCGTTACCGTCTCACCAATATAGATATCCGGAAGACCAGCGATGAGTGCGATATCTCCCGCTTTCGCTTCCTCCGTCTCAATACGTTCGAGTCCTTTGAAAGTAAAAACTTTTGTTGTGCGACCGGTGCGCACCTCGCCGTCCGGCTTTTTTATGAAAACCTGCTGATTGGGACGTACAGTTCCCGCATAAATGCGCCCAACTGCGAGCCGGCCCATGAAGTTGTCGTAAGCAAGATTGAATGGCTGAAGCATGAGAGGCGCGTCCGCATCGGCATTGATGTTCGCCGGTGGCACCTTCTCGAGAATTAAATCAAGCAATGGAGTAAGATCTTTCTTCTCGTCGGTGAGATTTTTAATCGCGATACCCTCGCGACCAATCGAGTAAATGACGGGAAAATCAGACTGCTCATCAGAGGCGCCTAGCTCAAGGAAAAGTTCAAGCACTTGTTCCTCGGAGCGAGCTGGATTAGCCGCCGGTTTGTCGATTTTATTGAGCACGACGATAGGCCTAAGCCCCAGCTCCAAGGACTTCTTCAGCACAAAACGAGTCTGCGGCATCGGCCCTTCCTGCGCGTCGACGACGAGCAATACTGAGTCGATTGAGCGCAAAACGCGCTCAACCTCGCTACCGAAGTCCGCATGTCCGGGTGTATCGACGATGTTAATCTTGGTGCCTTTGTACTCGACCGCCGCGTTCTTGGCGTAAATGGTAATGCCACGCTCGAGCTCGAGCGCGTTAGAGTCCATCGACGTACCCTCAGGCGATGCACCGGTTTGTTTGAGAATGGCATCAGTAAGCGCGGTCTTCCCGTGGTCAACGTGCGCGATGATTGCAATATTGCGTATCTCCATAGAAATAAAAATGGCCGCGAGGGCCTATGGATTCAATATACAATAGAGGAGCTTTTATGCAAGCAGCGCTACATTCAACTCTTAACCGCACTATTCTAAAAGCTCCAATAGTCGTAATAAATGGGGCTTTGCAGCGTGTGCTTAGCGAAGCTGCTCTTCATGGAACTTCCATGACAGTCCACTGCGTAGGACTTTGATTTCGTACTATCTGTACTAGAATAGACACATGAACAACCATACCGTTGAGCAATCCGCATTTACATACTTCTTCACTACAAACACGAAAAGCGCTCCGTTCTGGCTCATCGTCCGTCTCTACCTCGGCTATGAGTGGCTCACGGCTGGATTGGATAAGGTTATGAATCCGGCGTGGTTCGGGAGTGATGCGGGAGCTGCCCTGAACAGCTTCGTCCAAGGTTCGCTTGGGAAGACTGGCGGAGCCCATCCGGATGTCCAGATGTGGTACGCAGCATTTCTCAAAAGCATGGTTCTTCCCCATCTTGTTACATGGTCGAATCTCGTCACTGTTGGCGAAGTACTCGTCGGGGTCGGACTCATTATTGGACTCTTCACCGGTGTTGCCGCATTCTTCGGATTCTTTATGAACCTCAACTTCATGCTCGCTGGTACGGTAAGCATCAATCCTATCCTACTTATACTCGCGCTCGGACTTATACTCGCCCGCCGCATCGCCGGCCATTGGGGCATTGATCGTTACGCACGGCCGTTTCTAAAACGAAAGTCCCTCTCGCGCCGGCTTCAATAACCGTATTGTGCAAATTGGGTTTCGCTGAAAAGACAGTGTAGAATAGAGACCAATCCGTATCATCATGAATATCCACTATTTTTCGGGAGAGCCGTGGGAAGAGAAGTATGTGCGTGAAAAACTTCCAGGGGAAAACATTACTTTTCACAATGGGCCTCTCTCTGCATTCCCAGACCTTACTGACTCGAGTACGACAGTCCTTTGTGTTTTTATAGAATCCCACATTGGCGAAGCGGAAATGAGCCGCTTCCCCGGACTGAAGCTCATCGTGACTCGATCGACTGGCTTCGATCATATCGACCTAGCTGCAGCAAAAATACGAAGCATCGAGATAGCCAACGTACCTTTTTATGGCGAGAACACCGTTGCTGAATTCGCATTCGCACTTCTTCTAGCGCTTTCTCGGCGCATTATTGATGCTGATGAGCGCGTGCGGCAGACCGGTATCTTTTCACCTACAGGGCTTCGTGGTTTCGACCTCGCCGAGAAAACTATCGGTGTTGTTGGCACTGGACATATTGGCGCACACATTATCCGCATGGCGCAAGGCTTCGGTATGACGGTCATCGCCTTTGACACAAAACCCAATCCGGATCTTTCCCACATACTCAACTTTAAGTACGTATCTCTGAGCGAATTACTCGGAACGTCCGATATCATCACTCTCCATGTTCCCTACAACGAACAAACACATCACCTTATCAATCGAGATAATATCGGAAGTATCAAAAAAGGTGCTTACCTCATCAACACCGCCCGAGGAGCCGTCGTCGAAACTCAAGCCCTTATTGAAGCTCTCCGAAGCGAACAAATTGCAGGCGCAGGACTCGACGTACTTGAAGAAGAAGGTCATCTCGCTGATGAGGCGGCATTTCTCACCGCATCTCACCCGCGCGAAGAGGAGCTCAAAACTGTCCTTGAGGATCACTATCTCATCAACCATCCACGCGTCATCGTGACGCCGCACCTTGCCTTCAACACGACGGAAGCCATCGAGCGTATCCTCAATGCGACGATCGAAAACATACAGCACTTTAGCGAAGGGACATCTACAAATATTGTTACCCTGCCTTCCTAATACTCTCGAGGGTTTCGTGAAATTGTTTCCACGTTATACTCTATCGGCATATGATCTCTCGCGAACGTATCATCCCCATTCTTGCTACTTTTTTCATCATAAATGCTTCCAGTGCATTTTTTATAGGATCTGGCTTTGGATTTACTGCTCAAGCAAAAAATATTTTCCACAAGGATCAAGCATCCTACGCCGAAGTATCTACCACATCGGAACAGACTCTCTCGAACATTGCTTCATCTACTGAAAAAATTGACCTCCCAATTCTGGTGTATCACATCGTTCGACCGAGTTATCCGGATGACAGCGAAGCAGTGCGAACTCTCGCACTTACGCCGGAAATCTTTGATGCGGAGATGATGTATTTAGACAAAACCGGACACCACATAGTGTCGTTTAGCGACCTTGAAAATTATTTTCGTAGCGGTACATTACTCCCAGATAAACCCGTGATTATTTCTTTTGACGACGGCTGGAGCGACCAGTTCAAATACTCGTTCCCGACTCTTAAGAAATATAATTTCAAGGCTACATTCTTTGTCTTTACAAATTCAATCGGTCGACATGATTTCCTAACCTGGGAAGAATTGCAGGAAATGCTTGACGCAGGGATGACCATCGGAAGCCATTCACGCTCACACCCGTACCTCGCAAATATCACCGACCCAGATACGCTCTGGGATGAAATTTATGGCAGCAAAGTACTACTGGAGAAGCATCTCGGAATTCATGTCAACGAATTTGCCTACCCTTTCGGACAGTACAACGCTGATACCGTAGCGATGGTGGTGAAAGCCGGCTATCGATCAGGTCGTGGCGACTTTTATAGCGGGAAACAAACGGCGGACCGGCTCTACGAACTCAGCGCCATGAATGCACCGACCACTATGGAGTTTTTCGTAATGAGGTTCCCTTCCCGTTGATACATAGCTGACTGTTACACTACTCTTTCTTAATGATTTCTAACAAGTGGTTGGTACAGGTGGGGATTATAGGGATCATGGCCGTTACTTTCGTAGTAGTGTCGTACGTCGCGCGAGCAAACGAACCTGTACTTGCTGCCATCGTTCAAGACGGAAATGTCACGAGCATCATTGGCTTCATTCTACTCACTGCACTATTCGTCGTCTTCGTTATTCCGCTCGACATTGTGTTCCTTATTCCTCTCGGCGCATTAGTGTGGGGACCCGTGCCAACAGCGCTGATGAGCATTATGGGATGGGTTCTCGGGAGCATGGTGGCACTCGGTATCGCCCGCGCATTCGGAGCTCCTGTTGTAGAAAAAATGATTGGGCTGAAACGGATACGGGGTATCGAGGCGCGCATACCAAATCAAAACACCTTTTGGACTGTCGTATTCCTGCGGTTAATAATCCCTGTCGATATTTTAAGCTACGCACTCGGACTTTTTAGCACAATGTCATGGCGCCCGTATATGCTTGCAACACTGATAGGCGTAACTCCTTTCGGTTTCTATTTCTCCTACGCCGGAACACTTCCGTTTTGGTATCAAATCGCTGCGGTAATCGGCGCACTCGTACTTGCCACTGCAATCGTATTTAAATACGACGCTCAAGAAAATCCTTAATATTTCTTTAATTCCAACCCACCGTTAACGAAAACGGAAAGCCGCCTCTCGCCGTGTTCGGCTCGAAACCTACGCTTCCTCTTCGGAAGCTGCGGCACTAAAGTACTGCTGTTTATTAGCCAATCGCTTCGCTCTTGGATAAACAGGGAGCCCGCGGTTCGATTCCGGCGACACTCGCATAAGTAGCTAAAAATCGCATGGCTTGCACCATGCGATTTTTCGTACTTGTTGCCCGAGGCGGTACTGTACCCGTACCCATAGGGAGTTACAAGGTTTTTAGGGGACCTTCCTTCCCCCTTAGTCGACGGGGGCCGGTATGGGTCGCTTTCCAATGATTTGAAGGGTTTTCGCTCGCTTCAGATCGGCCAACTAGGGCGGCGGTACTGTACCCCTCAATAGACACGATAGACACTATAAAAAGGGGCGGGAAAGTGTCTACTCGATTACCCACTCCACCAATCCGAAATTTTCCGGCTCTAGCCCAATATTTAGAGCAGCCGCGAGCCACTCGATTTGAGAATTCTGTATCGCGTCTTTCTTCTGGCGCTTCAATTCGAGAAATACGGTCTTGCTTCCCTTCCAGACGAGGACGTCCCAGCATCCTCCGAACCGGCCGGTTTGCCTCCTCAGGTCGGAAACGAGATCCGCTTGTTTAGATGGCAAGTCTACCGGCTCCACGACATCCGGCAGGCCAACTCTATATTTCCTTCGATATGAATCCACCCAGACACCATTCCAGCCATTCGATTGAAATAATCGAAGTACCGCGAGTTCTGCAAATACCGGCTCGCCGTTCCAATCGATAACCGCCTTATTGTTGTAGGTGTTCGGGATCGAATCGCCCACCCATTGTTTGAAGCGTAAAAAATATTTCGGTATTGAAATTTGCTCGCCAGAAGGAAGCGAAAATATTTCGCTATTACTTTTGTAATGCTCTAAAAATCCAAGATCTCCCGCTTGGTCGGGTTGTATTGTCTGCATGACCTGGGAAGGTTTTGTTTGGCGGGAAATACAAAGCTCCCCGCCAGGCGATGGCTTGCGCCACCCACCCCCAGTTTCCCGGAGGGACCTTCCCAGGTGCTCCTGACGAGGAGCTTTCTACTGGGAAGGATTTGCGTCATGCCGAGTTACCGGTTTAGACATCTTGATAATAACGCGAAAGAGCGACCGTTGGCTACCCTAGCTTAGTTTTCGGTGGTTGCGAAGGACCCTGGGGATAACTACTTTAAGCAGCTCCGATTGACAGTGTTGACATTCATCGTCTGTTATAAACGCTGATTTAAATATTCAGACTGAGAAAATATCGTGCGCACTGAATTGTCACGAAATGACTCTCAAAATAACTCGCGCAACAAAACGTCGATGTATACTTACACTAACCAGCGGGCGAGCAACCTATTTAGATACTGCGAGAGATTCCCAGTGTGGAATATTTCGATAGACACCAAACTAGCAACCGAAAATGTTTATTCGGTTAACGATAAATGTTATGGGGAATCTCAACATAGTGTATGTGCCTATAAGTGAATTGAGACCGTCAGATTATAATCCGCGAAAATGGAACGAGGCACAGATAGTGGCACTGAAGGAAAGCTTACAGCGTTTTGGTGTTCTAGATCCATTGATATGTAATTCTGCACTCGGGCGTGAAAATATAGTTATTGGTGGACACTTCCGTCTCAAGGTCGCAAAGGATATGGGTCTCAAGGAGATGCCTGTTGTGTACGTGAATATACCGGAGATAGAGCGCGAGAAAGAATTAAATATCCGATTGAACAAAAACCTCGGAGAATTCGATCTAGCGATTCTTAAGGACTTCGGTGAGAACTTCTTAAAGGATGTGGGATTCGACACGATCGAGCTAGACGAGATCTTTGAGGTTGCGACTACACCCGAGCATTTTGACCTTAAGCGCGAGCTGGAAAAACTTAACATCAGCGAGGTGACAATCAAGAAGGGCGATATGTTCGACTTAGACGGTTCGCGTCTTCGTTGTGGAGACAGCACTATTGAAGCTGACATGCTTGCACTGATGAACGAAGAGAAGGCCGACATGTGTTTTACGGACCCACCCTATATTCTTGATTACCTTCGGGGTAAGAAGAAAAACGGCAAGCCAACGGAAGGTTTCGGATTAAAACGCGATCGTAAGTATCTCGGAACCGACTCTCTACCCGAGAACTTCTCCGACCTCTGGATGGCGAACGTCGCCAAGGTGCAAAAGCCGGACTTCTCTATCATCGTTTATGAAAATCCTAAGAATTTGAGGACTATATGGAACGCCCTTGAAAAACATTGGAAATATCGGAACACTATCGTGTGGCATCTAAGCAACCGCGTACAAGGTTTTTCTGCCAAGTACAAATTCTTTAGCAAGCACGATATAGCGCTTGTAGGCACCTCAGGCGATGTGACGCTCAATGATGAGCCAGAAGATGACCCGCTGTTCCAGGAACAGTACGAGACAGCTCTCTTCGCAACTTCCGGCCATCCTCATTGGGAGGGACCTGGCAAAGGCAAAAAGTATTGCCCTACTGACCACATAGAATTCGTCGCGGCAGACGAAAAGTCGTCCGGTCAAGGAATAATCTTCGGGACTAAGCCAATAGAAATCCTCCTTCCATATCTGAAGGTGCTTACTAAGCGTGGCGATCTTGTGCTTGAGCCTTTCGGAGGTAGTGGTTCCACGCTCATCGCCGCCAACAAACTTGGTCGCCGTTGCTATGTGATGGAGAAGAGCGAAGTGTATACCGCAGTTATCATTGCCCGCTGGGAGAAGACAACCGGAAAAAAGGCGAAGAAAATTTCCTAGCATATGGCTGGGAAACTTTCCCCGAAGAAGAAACGTCTTGCGACCCTTGCCAAGAAGACTGCCGAGCAGAAGGATGCTCTCCTCGAACACCTCGCCAAATGTTGCATCGTGCAGGCCGCGTGCGAACGAACCGGAGTCGGTCGTTCCACATACTACAAATGGTACGCGGAAGATGATGGGTTCCGCAATGCGGCTGATAAGGCATTCACTGCCGGTCGTGCGTATCTGAATGATGTTGCTATATCAGGACTTCTTAAACTGATACAAGAAGGCAGTGTTGGGGCGACTATCTTCTGGCTCAAGAATAATCATATGTGGTTCGCCGAGAAAATCCGACATGAGCACGAGCATCGTATCATCGGTGTCGGCGATGGTGTACTTACCCCAGAACAACGCGAGCAACTCATTAAAGCTCAACGTCTCTCGGGCATGACGGCTGCGGCTATCATCCATGAAGAATTGAAAGAGAAATTCTTGGCAAGTAAGAAGGGCCAGGAAACGGCAAACGATGTTGACAAAAGTCCAACGAACGAGGCACCAGATGACGATCGTATCTCAGACTGGGGTACAGGCAAACCGGCGGAGAAATTCAATAAAGAGCTCGAACGCAATGGGATCAATATCCAGGAGTTCTTGAGGAATCGTAAATAAAATGGTTTTAATTCCAAGAATGGCCGCCCCCGAAGGAGAGGCCACCGCGAGAGTTATTTATTCCTCTCACGCTCAGTAGTGTCTGGATGTCTCTTGGCGTACTCTTCAGTACAGAAACGACCAGTGTCACTACGTCGATAGTCGTAGTTTGCCATAGGCAGATTCGATTAGGCTGATAAACCACCATGGACATGCGAAAGGCCGCATGCCCAGTCGTCAAGCAATAGAGGCTTCTCAGCTCCATGATGATTATCAACTCCATCAAGGCGGCCATTCTTGGAATCAAAGAACCTATTTATGGTAGCTCATTTTGAGCCATAGTCGTAGACCCTAGCTTAGATACCCAGATTTGCAAAGAAGGTCAAAATGCAACCTCCTGGACAACTGTATCTAATCCCTGGAAATATTCGGACGGAATGTTTGATATTGGGTAGAATTTGAAACTTTTAATATCGGTACTTCCTGCCAAAGTTGCCGAGCCTTGCACAATATATCCATCAACAGCATCCGTCTGCTCCGATATAACCGGCCCTCCACTCATACCGCTCCACATAGGGTTATTAACTAGATAGGCATGTATCCCTCCGGTTACTTCCTTTTGTACAATATTCTGATCAACTGCTGCCGGTTCGCTCCAGAAATTTCCGTTGGACCTGAATCCTCCGTATCCCAAAGATACGTAGTCTTCTGTTTGACTATAACTATGATGAGTCTTTTTAGTGTTGGATTTAAAGATCAGGTCCGAATTGTCAGAAGCAGTGTACAAGACTGCAAAGTCTTTCACGACATCTCGACAGAGAACAGAAGCGCCCCTGAATTCAACTGGCAATCTTTTGTCTCGAGTAGTGAATTCGACACTCCCATCTTCCCCAACAACATGAGCGCAGGTGACGATGGTGTTCTTGCTTATAAAAAAGCCACTACCGATTCCCTGAGTTGATTTGATGATTAGAACCTTGTTTAGATATTCCTCCTTCTTAGATTCTGGCAATCTTTCCCCAAATTTCCCTTCCAAGTCACAGAGACGATTGAACAGCTTTCTATACAAGAGGTCTGTCTTATCTCTTACGTTGCCGATATGATCAATTCTGCCCCTAAGAACCTGTCGGAAGCTTTTTTTGAGACCTGAATTGTAACTATCATTAAACTTCTTCTCCGCTCCTTCTTCACCATAAACTTCCCAGGCATTAAGCATAGAACGAACATCTCTTATGTATTTTCGAGAAAGATTGCACTTCTTATTGACCTTAATTCCTGTAACCCACTTGCTTTGGTTTGGTACCGCTAAACGGGTCTTTTTTTGATTAATTGTAAAACCATTTGATTCTATTGTATTAACAATAGCCCTCCCGACAGTAACTGCACCTCCAACATTCGAGGCAAGTTTATTGTCTAGGCTATTTGCCGAAAATGTTATGTCATCCGCATAACGCGAATATCGCCAACCATTTTTATGTGCCAACCTGATTAGATCCTTGTCTAACCTTAGACAAACCATGTTCGCAATAACAGGTGATGTAGGAGAACCCTGAGGTAAACAATTATCGCGTGTTGTGATTCCAGTCAGTACAGAAGATAGTTTATTTCCAAAACGAAACGGATACCGTTTAAAAAGACCCATTACTCTTCCGGAGTTCACCACTCCAAAAAAGTCATTCAAATCAATATTTAATACGTAGTTTCTCTGGAGATGGTTTTGAGCATTTGTAACAATCCCTCTACCATTAACAAACCCGTGAGCGGATTTTGGCAAAAACTCCTCGTATACGCTACCCAGATAGTAATTGAGTTTCTTACAGATAGTCTTTAATGCCTTATCTGGGGCATAAATATCTCTGTGCCCTCCCGTTTTTTTAGGAATCGTATAGTGCTTGTATAAAGATTCGTTGTTATATGCAAAATAGAGGAGCGTCTCTAAATCAAGATCCAACAAATCTGCGAGATCTCTTATGTTTCCACAATCTCTAATATCTCTATCGGATTTGATGGTTGAAATCATTCACTAATACACAAGCCTTCTTATCCTCGACCGCTAAATGCGGAACAACTTAACAACTTATGACACAGGGAGTATCCCCCTAACAACGTCACAGCTCGTTGCTGTAACACAACGAAAAAATCGCTTGTGCATTAGTGAATGCCTTCAAACCGAGGTAATAATAGCGCAAAATTGTCTGCAACGCTCAGAAAGTATCCGAGACGATTCGCTCGGGACCATTCAGACTGTGCATTTAGTTTAGTTTTTGAAAAATAAAGAGGTGCTCATGCATTATCAATAAAAAGTTTGATTCCTTCGATCTGGTGACCCAGAAACCAGTTGCTTTGCAATTAAATTGTCGTTTAATAATATCCTCTTTCAGGACGAAACCTACTTTCAAGAATCGTTCCATTACCTTAAAAGCGAGAGGTTGATACATTTTTTGTCTTCGAGTATCTCCCATCAAAATGGCACAGTATTTCCCAGGCCTTAAAACTCTATGGAGTTCTTTTGCAACCTTCTCTATTTCATCAACAAAAGCATCTATATCGTGTATTCCCGACAGGTCTTCTTCTATTTTGCCCTCGCTGTATTTGATGATGTCTGCATAAGGAGGGTGCGTGAGTACAAAATCAATTTCATTGTCTTTAATGAAGCTCATATTTCTCGCATCACACTTCACCACTCGTTGTTTCGCTTTATTGTCGACCTCAAATTCAAGTGATTTTCTTGTTCTTTCTAACGCTTCTTCATTCACATCAATGCAAGTGATATGACGATTAAGTATCTTTGCCTCTATTGCTGTAGTACCTCCTCCAATCATGCAGTCCAGCAAATGATCTTTTTCATTTGAGTACCGTAAAATAAGATTGCGGACGACCTCTGGTGCCCAATTTCCGCGCCAATCTGATTTATGCGTCGCCCAGTTTCCACGACGCGGGAATGCCCATACGGTTGTACACTCTAGTTCAAATTCGTCAGGGTGTAATTTCTTTTCCACCATATAATTACCATACGAGCTTACCTAAAACTCCTGCTTCGAGCATGTTGAGATTAAATACATACTCGTTGTGATTGTATGTTTCTTCAAGAGGTCTCTTTGTAGTGTACCAACCCAACCCATCAGTTATCCAAATAAAATCAATATTTTGAGCTTTCAGCTCATCATAAAGACTTCTGAATTCACCACACACGGCCTTCAGTTTTGAGCCACCACCGTTATAAAAATTAGTTTCAAACAGTTTGATACTTTTATTCGTTGGGTTGTACACTGCAAAATCAAAACTTCGCTCTGATTTATCTATTTTCACGTCAACGCCCCACTTACTTTTTATGGCTGTAGAACGTGCTTGTGGCAAATACTCATAACCATTCTTGTTACAAAAATCACTTATGAATTCCCCTACAATCTCTTCCATCAGTGTGCCACCACGATTCTTACGGCCATTACTATCAAGACCGACCTCAACACCCATAACGTAGTCCACAAGATTCTTAACTCCATCCTTTTGGAATAGTCGTGCGAGGCCAGATTTGTTGAGGAATTCAAAATACTTTGCTGGGTCTTTTTCTGTACCTGAGAAATCAAAGAACTCAGAATTCTTCGCAGCTTTATCGAACACCTCGAGTTTATTCTCTCGTACGGCCAAAAGTACTGGCAGTGCCTTCACAATATCTGGGTTAGAACTATAGAGTTTCTTGAATTCGTCTTCCAGATTCTCTTTTCCGAGAAGATAATTGAGTTTATTGAGAGTTATCTCTAGATCAGAGCTATTCGCAAAGACCTTCTTCCAATTCACAAAATAGTCCCACGTCTTGATTGAACTCTTAAAAGTTGTGATGAGATTATTGAAGTCTTTGTCCATAGTATTAATAATTAGTCACCAGCACTTCCTTAATCTTCCCTCTTCCAGACCCTTTTGAATTAATCGCCCGCCCAGCTTCTACTTTAGAGATTCGAACTCCCTTGAATCCGGAATAAATGCCATTGATGAATGGTGCGTCAGAATTTGAGAGCATCACGAAACATCCTCTGTTACTCAATTCAAGAAAAATATCACGCAGTTCCCACTGATCCTTTTCGGAAAAGCCATTGGACGTATATGAAGTAAATGTCGCTGTTTTACTTACAGGATGATACGGTGGATCGAAGTACACAAAATCCCCCTTCTTTGCCTTCTTTAGAACTTGTTTGTAGTCCTGATGCTTTATCTCAACGTTTTTGAGTGCTCCTGAAATCTTCCGAAGATTCTCTTCGTCGCAGATTTTTGGATTCTTGCTGTAGCCAAAGGGCACATTAAATTCGCCTCGACTATTCACACGGTACATGCCATTGAAGCCCGCGCGATTGAGATAGATGAAACGTGAAGCTACTTGAAGCGGAGAAAGTTTCTCTACTTTTTGTGCGCGTACCTTTAGAAAATACTCTTTACTATGAGCATGCTTCTTAAGCGCCTTAATGAGACTCTCTACATCGTTTTTTATTACGTTGTACGTTGTAACGAGCTCGAAATTGAGATCAGAGAGAAATGCTTTTTTAGGAAACAGATCAAAGAATACAGCTCCTCCGCCGACGAATGGCTCAAAGTATTGGTCCTTGGTAGAGTCGAATTTCTCTGGTGGATAAAGGTTCATCAATCTGAACTGTCTGAGAAGCTGTCGCTTCCCTCCGACCCATTTTACAAACGGTTTCGGTTTTTCTTCTATTATTTTTGCGGCCTCATTTATGAAATCTTTAGAGGAGGTTAGACCGTAGACATTACGCGCATAAATGGCATTTATATCAAATTCCTGCTGTATCTTTCTGACTGCCTCAGCCGTGGTCATACACTAATACTTTAGCATTCTTGATGGATTTTGAAGCATTAGTTACCAACTCATCGAGCCTATAGGGCGGTCTGGACTCCCTGCGCGGGTTGCGTCATCCATTGTGGTAGGGCGAATTAGCAAGTAACCACAATGCAATGAATAAGGCGGTATTTGAGGGTACAGACAGGGTTCTGGGGCTTAAACCAGAGGCCAAGGAGGCGGTAAAGGTGCGGTATTGCCTCTATGCCAGAAAGAGCACTGAACAGGACGAGATGCAGGCGCTCTCAATCGATTCGCAGATAAAGGAGATGACTGCACTCGCGGCTCGCGAAGACCTCGAAATTGTAGTGATTAAAAAGGAAAGCCATTCGGCGAAAGAGGCCAGCCAGCGGCCAGTCTTTAACGAGATGATCGACGAGATGCGCGCCGGTAAGTTCAACGGCATCCTGACCTGGGCGGCAGATCGTATTAGCCGCAATGCAGGCGACCTCGGGAGAGTCGTCGATATGATGGACGCTGGAGTGCTCGTGCAGATACAGACGTATAGTCAGAAATTCTCGAACAATCCCAATGAGAAATTCCTGCTGATGATCCTCTGCTCGCAGGCGAAGCTCGAGAACGACAACAAAAGCATCAACGTGAAGCGCGGCCTACGCACACGCGCAGAGATGGGCATGCTCCCCGGCTGGGCTCCGGTCGGATATCTTAATGACACGCGGTCAGACCACAAATGCGAATATCTGCTCGACCCGATACGCTCCCCTATCGTGAAGCTTATCTTCGAAAAGGTCGGCAAAGAACGGTGGAGCGGAGTGAAGATATATCACTGGTTGCGAGAGGAAGTGAAGTTCACGACAAGAAGCGGGAAGAATATGAGTATCGGTACTCTCTACGAACTATTGAAAAACCCATTTTATTGCGGCGTCTTCGAGTATCCACGCGGGAGTGGCAATTGGTATGTCGGTAAGCACGAAGCGCTCATTACACGAGAACTCTTCGAGTTGGTACGCGAAAAGATCGTGTCAGAATCGAATCCAAAAAAACGAACGGGCGAATTTGCCTTCACTCGCCTGATGACTTGCAGCGAGTGCGGCTCTGGCGTCACTTGCATGGATAAAGAGAAATTCGTAAAGATGCTCGGGACGACAAAGATTTACAGATATTACTTATGCACTCGAGCCCAAGACCGGCGATGTAAGAATCCGTACATTCGTGAGGATAATCTCATAGAACAACTCTCCGAAATCATCGATGGGATCGAGATAGACCGCCTTGGCGCGCGACACCTTATAGATAAAGAGGTCGCCAGATTCAACAAACTACGCTCACAGGTGCTAGGCGTAAAAGAGAAAGAAAAGGCACTCGAGATGGACGTGAAGCGTTATGCAAGATACCTGCTCGAGGAAGGCACTATCGAAGAAAAGCGACAGTTGCTTGAGCAGTTGCGCGGCAAGATCGTACTGAAAGATAAAGAAATCACGCTTTCAAATTAAACGAGCACTCATAAGTTGAATAGATAACGCCTGATCACTCACTCGATACAGACGAGCAAGTGTTGGAATATCAGGAGAGGATTTATAGTCTTTCTTGAGAATTATTTTCGGCATGAGGAGCTCGGCAGCAAAAACATTCGCTTCGGTTTCGTCATGCGATCCATCATCCTGTCTACCGGTGCAAGCATGACCCAAAAGTAAGTGGCCTATTTCATGAGCGATTGTGAAGCGACGACGACACCAGGGATGATTGCCATTAAACCCGATAGTTGCGTATTCACCGTCAACATCTTTGCAGGATACGAGCAACCCAGAGACTTTACTGCTGGCTTCAACACGGAGCACGGTTAGATTATGCTCGATTTGCAGGTATTCGATGACCTGTTGCAACGAGACGGGCGCATTTTTTATTTGTGCGTCCTTAACCAGTTTCTGCGCTAGTGTTATCGCCAGCTTTTTCCGCGCACCCAAATCTGGCAAATCATCGTACATTTGGCCTGCGCTTCGCAAGATTAATGAAGCGAGAGAGTGCGTCTTTATCCTCCTTACTGAGATCTGGGTCGGCGCGAAGAGCCACTTGAATATCGACGGGAGCATCCTCTTTCTGGCCGAGAAAAAATTTCACATCTCGCTGAAGTACTTCGCTCACACGCTGCAAAAGTGCGGCTGGGATACCTCGTTCACCCTTTTCAATCAAAGAGATGGCTGTTGCTGACTGGAAGCCGAGCGCTTCAGCCAACTCGGTCTGTGATAAATTCCTCTCCTCCCGGACTGCCTTTATCCTAGAGCCCATCGTATTGGCGCTTTTTCCTTCCTTTTTTATCATATTCTAATTATAGACTTTTCAATTAGTATTGACAACAGCTTACCGATTTTGCTAAAATGGATTTAGCGTTCTGAAAAACGCCCTTACAAAATCACCCGTCAAGCCATGTTTACATACCTAGTCTCATACGACCTCATCCGCCCCCACAAAGATTATCCGAACCTCATCGCTTACATGAAGACCTTCAGCTCTTGGTCAAAGCCACTTGAGTCAGTCTGGCTAATTAAGAGTAGTGCTGGTGTCGAGCAGGTTCGCAATTCGATCCAGGTACATATGGACAGCAACGACAAAATTCTGGTCGTTGACGTCACCAGCAGAGCTGCCGCTTGGGACAAACTCCCCGCGGAGGTTAGCACCTGGATCCATAGTTCATTATAACCGAACGCGTACTACTATGATCATCAAACAGAAGAGGATTCATAAACTTGAACCGTACACCCGTCTGATACCGACCGGGGACGACCTTGTGGTCGGTGTAGCAAGTCCCGCAGGGGACCGTCTCCGCGCCATCGGATTTTCTAACGCCCTTGAGAACGGCGAGACTGTGCTGCCTACACCAGTGGGACACACCAGCCTGTTCAATGCGGAGGGGAAAAATAAAATTAACCGCGACTTACCGAAGGAAACCCTATATCGCACCGCCGAGTGGACATGGACTGAGCTCCACGGAAAGGACCGCGTTGAGCGGACTGCCTTCGTTGACATACCCTACCAACGCTATCCACGTATACCTATTCCACCTCCGTCTATGGAGCTCGTTCTCGCGACAGATGCGGACGGAGTTCGCGTCGTAAGAACATCTATCATCAAGAATTGGAAAACCAGTCCTGATTCAGTAATTCACGCAGTGAACCTGATGCTTGAGCTGTTTGGTGAGTGTTTGTTCTACGATGCAGAAATGAAGCGTCTCATTGCCGCGCCAGTAAAGCGCTTGACCTGGAATCTACTTCCACCCGGAAGACGTCCATTCGCTGCCCTTAAGGCGAAGCTTGCCGAAGTACTCGCTGACGTGAAGACCGGTAAGCTATCGTTTACCGAACATCGCTTGGAGACAGTAAATGCGTATAAGCCAGACTTTGCGGCCGTTGGTAATGGCGGGTTTCGTGGCTACGTAGTGCTTGGCTTCGTAGATCGCAATCTGTATGTATTAGAGAGCTTACTGTATGGGAATGCGACTTATGTCTTTGAAGAGAACTGGGAAAACCTCTCAAAGAAGACGAAGGCAGAGATCCTTGATAAGCGACTTCAGAAAGAGCGTCTCGTTCATCATAAGAACTGGGCAGTCGATGTTGCTTCGCTCTTGAAAATCGAGACGTCAAAATAGTACTAGCAACAAACGCAGAAGCCGCTCTTTCGAGCGGCTTCTGCGTACGTGATGCCTGGCGGTACTGTACTGGTCCCAATGGGGGCCGGTACTGGTTCCTGGCGTCACAACCGTGTTGCGGGGGCCGGAATCGAACCGGCGTCTGGAGGTTATGCTTACCACTACAATTTTCATTGCCCTATAGTTTGTGGTCTGGACTATGCCTTCATCCGTCAACTTGCCGGATGTCTACCGTCTAGTCTCTACACCTTCCGAGTGACAACCATCACAGGGCTTGGCTCGGTGTTGCCCTTCGTTATTCATGAGAGGGGTTCGCCGAATTTGGCAGATAATCTTGCGCGCAATTACTCACGCGTACGCCCGAATTTTTCAAGCCTCCCGAGGTACCTCTCCTCTACCCCGCACAGAAAGTATACACATAAAAATATGTGCGGCAACATATTTTTATGGAACCTGTGACTATAGTAATAATATGCCTGATATACTGGTACCATATACACTATGAAGACTGCCTCAAAATTACGAGCCGAATCATTACGACACCGAGGGAAAAGTGTTAAAGAAATCGCCCTGAAAGTCGGCGTCAGCCAGAGCACGGCAAGCCGGTGGTGTGCTGGCATTATTCTCTCCATAGATCAGCGCGGTGCATTGGAAAGAAAGCGACAAAAAGCAGGTGCAAAAGCCCTTGCTCCTTGGATACGCCGAAATCGTGATTTGAAAAAGAAGGACATCGAGAAACAGAGCCAGCAAGGCCGTCGAGATATACGTAAGTTAACAAAACGTGACTTGCTTACGCTTGGATTGGGTCTCTATTGGGGTGAAGGGTATAAGCGCGGTAGCCAAGAATGGGGGTTCACAAATTCTGATTCTGGAATGATACGAACTGTTCTTGTGTGGCTTCATGAATGTTACAACATACCGATTGAACGCATCATCGCAAAACTCACGATAAATCTACGGTATAAAACTCAAACTGAGCGTCTGACGGACATGTGGGCGGACGAAACTGGTATCCCACTTTCTCAATTCGGGAAGCCAACGTTCATAAGCGGTTATAATAGTTCAAAACTAAATGAGCGTTCTTATCGAGGAACTCTTCGTATCAAAGTACGCAGAGGAACATCGCTCCGTCGACGTATTCTCGCAAGTATTGTCGAAATTAATACTCAAATGACTTTGAATTCGCGAAAGACGGCAGAATAGCGGGCGATGGTACGCCGTGCGAGCGACTCGGAGAGATCGAACGCGGAACCTTCATGCGCTATTAGATTTCGTACTTTATGCGCCTCCCATGCGTCCTGAAGCGTATTGAAATGCACCTTATCGGCAGACTTTAACTTCTCGCCTACGCCGATACCAACATACCCATTTCGCGTCAACATATCGTCGAGCATGATATCAGCCTCGATGATCGCCTCGCGCCACTCGCTCGGACTTGTCCCGCCTGCAAGCAATTCAATATGTTGCCAACGCGAGGAAGTGCTTTCTGTGGCGCCGGCCTCGACAAGGAGTGTGCTGTAAAATTTGCCTTCGCGCTTGCGCAGATCGAAGAGACGCATGGTGGTATAGACGATAACGAGAAACCCAAAAACAGAGAGTATGTAACCAATGACAACAACCCAAACCCATAGATGTGCCAGAAACGAGGCGAGCCATGCAAGCCATGCTGAGCTGTAGCACGCACCATGGAAACACTCATACAGGAGGCGGAACCAATATTCAACATTGATTTGGTTTACGGGCATATGTGCTTAGTATAACGCGCTAAAAGAGGTCTGAGACCAAACGAACTGAGCAGCGGGATAGGAAAGCAAATATTTCTATACATTCTCAACAGCACTACCGAGAGTAAAGAGTGCACTTTCTCCCTGGTGCGGTGCCGTGAGATGCATACCCACAGGGAGTTTTTTCCCATCACGTTCGACCAAGCCCATCGGAACTGAAATCGCCGGCATGCCGGTGAGGTTCGCCGTCACGGTAAAAATGTCCTCAAGATACATGGAGAGAGGGTCGCTCTTCTCGCCGAATAGAAATGCCGGCGAAGGTGTCGTAGGAAAAGCAATAACGTCAGCCTTCATAAAGGCATCCGTATATTCGCGCCGCAATACCGCGCGTGCCGCGTCCGCCTTACGATAATAAGCGTCGATGTAACCTGAAGAAAGCACAAATGTGCCTAGCAGAATGCGACGGCGCGTCTCCTCCCCAAAGCCCTCCGTACGCGAATTAATATAATCATCGAGCAATGTCTCTCCATGAGCAGCAAGTCCATACCGAATACCATCAAGACGTGCGAGATTCGTCGAGACCTCGGCGGGCATGATGACGTAATAAGCTGCGAGCGCGTGAGCACTTGTCGGCAATTCGATATCGACGAGAGTATGTCCGGCTTCAGCAAGCTTGTTAAGCATCGTATTGAAAACGACAAGGACGTCCGCATTAACTCCCGCACCAAGAAGATGTCGTGGGACTCCGATGCGAAGTTGCTTTGGGAGCTCACGCGTCCCATAGAGGCCGTCCGGAATAGTCGTGGAATCGAGGGGATCTATACCGCGAATTGCTTCATACAGAATTTGAGTATCGGCAACCGATTTTGTGAGGGGGCCGATCTGATCGAGCGAGGATCCCATCGCGATGAGTCCTGATCGCGATACGCCACCATATGTCGGCTTCAGTCCCACTAGACCGGTAAATGATGCTGGTTGACGAACGGACCCGCCCGTATCAGAGCCCAGAGCGGCAATGGCGAGATGCGCAGCAACAGCCGTTGCAGAACCGCCGGAGGAACCGCCGGGCACGCGCTTAATGTCATGCGGATTTTTTGTGGTACCGAACGCGGAGTGTTCGGTTGAAGACCCCATAGCGAATTCGTCCATATTGGTGCGACCGAGAAAGAGCGCTCCCGCGTCTTTCAATTTTTTTATAACTGTCGCGTCATAGGTCGCGCGATAGTTCGCGAGCATCTTTGACGCTGCACTTGCGATCTTCCCTTCTATTAAAATATTGTCCTTTATCGCGAGCGGGATGCCACACATAAGAGGTGCTTTCTCGCCCTCAGTGTCGATACGTTTTTGTGCGGCAACTATCGCTACATCGTCTGCCTCAAATATTTCCAAATACGCATGTAGTTCCGGATTCTTCTCCTCGATTGCTTTGCTGCAAGCATCCCAGAGATCGCGTACGGAAAAATCCCGCGCGCGAAGCGCGCGGGCTGCTTCGACTATCGTCATTTCATTTGGCTTTTTCATATGCAGAAGCTACCAAGAGAATAGCTACTCGTGAGAAATAATCTGCTTCACGACTAGCGCGTCACCTTTGCGCGCGGAAAACTGTGCCGCAATCTTCTCGGTATACATAGCGGGGGCGTGCGGTTCCCCGTCTACGCGCATGACATTCCGCAATGTTTGACCACGCCGCAAAGCCTCGCCTTGCGGAATCTCAACAGTGGAAATGGTCTCGACGTACGCGAGTATCGCGTCAAATTCTTTCGTGAATTTCTCGAGCTCCGCATCCGCTACCTTGATGCGCGCGAGCGATGCTAGTTTTTTTACCTCCTCTACAGTCGCCATTGTTCGCACTCTATCACGTTCTAAGCTTTGTGAGGAACTCTCCCTCAGTGAGTATGGGAACGCCCAGTTGCCGAGCAGTATCGAACTTACTCCCTGGATTTTCGCCCGCAACAACGAAGGATGTTTTTGTCGACACAGAAGCAGCGACCTTCCCGCCCGCTTGGCGGACTCTCGCTTCGGCTTCCTCACGTGAAAGAGTTGGCAACGTGCCGGTAATGACCACTACTTGTCCGGTGAGCGGTCCTTGCGCTGGCGCAATCACTTTTTGGACCTTGAGATACTTCCCAAGCCGTACCAGAAGCGCACGATTGCCCGGATCCTTAAACCACTCGGCCACCGCACGTCCAATAATCGGACCGATGCCGCTTATATGTGAAAGCGTGTCCTCGCTCGCGCCGCGGAGCGACGCGAGCGTTCCAAAATTCGTAGCAAGAAGAAACGCTGTCTCTTCTCCCACATGCGGAATTCCGAGACCGATGAGTAGTCGATCGAGCGGGATTTTTTTTGCAGCATGAATCGCCTTGATAAGTTTTACCGTTTTCGTTTCTTCGAAACCCTCTAGCTCGAGCAATTCATCTTTCGTCAGTTCAAAAATATCATCGAAATCAGAAATGAGGTCATGCTCCATAAGAGTCCGTATCGTTTCGCGTCCCATTCCAGCCACGTCAAGCGCACTCTTCCCCGCGAAATACGCGAGTTTGCGCGATTGCTGTTCAAAAGAGCCCGCGACCTTGCACCGATGCGCCGCTTCCCCAGGCACACGCTCTATGCTTCCGTCGCCGCCGCACAACGCTGATGTTGTTGGGAACTTCCAGGTCTTTGTCCCTTTCGGTCGCAGTTCTGTAATAACTGAAACGACCTCAGGAATGACATCCCCCGCTTTTTGTAGAACAACCGTGTCACCAATGCGTATATCTTTCTCTGCAACAAAGTCTTCATTATGCAGAGTTGCTCGGGCGACGACGGTGCCTGCCACCGCAACCGGTCGCAAATGAGCGACTGGCGTCAACTTCCCGGTGCGCCCGACCTGGAGTGTGATGTTTTCGACGATAGTCTCGACCTGTTCCGGAGGAAATTTATATGCGATGGCGAAACGTGGCGCTTTGCCGGTGTAACCGAGCATGTGCTGCTCGGCCACCGACTCAACCTTCAATACGATTCCATCAAGCTGGTAGTCGACTTTCTCACGAGCGCTCCCCCTCCATTTCTGCCAGTAGGCAAAAATTTCTTTGAGAGAATCCACATGTTGGTGTTCGGAATTAACAGGAAGACCGAGCTCCGCAAGATACGCGAGCTCTTCACTCTGAGTCGAAGGGACCGATTCTGATGTTTTGGCAACATCGTACAAAAAGACCCCAAGTGGACGCTCCGCCGCAATCGACGGATCAAGCTGACGAATTGAACCCGCCGCCGCATTCCGTGGATTGGCGAACAACGGCTCGCCCCGTTTCTCTCGAAGCTCATTCAGTTTTGCAAAGCCGGAGCGCGTTAGATACACCTCGCCTTCGGCGATAAGATCGACAGGGCGTGACAAACGTTCTGGTATTTCTTGGATAGTGCGAATATTATGCGTGACGTCCTCTCCAATGACGCCATCGCCGCGTGTTGCCGCAGTCGTGAGAACGCCCTTCTCATACGTAAGAACGATTTTTAATCCGTCTATTTTGAGTTCGAGGTCATACGTTGGTATCGCTCCCGTCACTTTGCGTACACGCTCGTCAAATGCACGAATATCCTCTTCGGTAAACGCGTCGTTAAACGACCATTGTGGCACCGCGTGCCGCACTTTCGAAAGTGACGACAAGGGTGCGCCCGCTATAATCTGCGTCGGCGAGTCCGGAGTTACGAGCTCGGGATACTTCTCCTCAAGTTGCGCGAGCTCGTGTTTAAGCGAATCAAGTGCCTCGGGCGACAGCGGAGAAAGGTCTTTCTCATGCTGAAGAGCGCGATATTTCGTTATTGCGCTACGCAACTGTGCGGCTCTTTCATGCGAATCTTTCGGGACTTTCATGCATCCAGTGTACCTGATTCAGCAGAATCACCTACTGGGTGGTTCAGCAGAATCACCTACTGGGTGGTTCAGCAGAATCACCTACTGGGTGATTTTTTCGACGGTATTCCAGCGAGAAAAATCATGTCGAAAATGAGCACATTTTCGACCATACTCTCACACACCTACTGATATTGGGCACTAAGTCCTCGCACCACGAAACGTGCGCCGCCTGGCGCTGCTACCGTCGCGCATGAGACGTCATAGCCCTGCGAGAAGATGTACGTTGTCCCCGTACCAGATCTTGGTTTGTATATCGTTACTTCTGCACAACGCGTGCCTGGCATACCTACTGCAGGCGAATCAAGCGATACATACTCTCTAATAACCCATTTAGTCGATGGGGTATACGAAACAATTCCATCAGATAACAAGAGTGGGTACGTCGCATCAACACCATCGCAATTTATTTTCGGCGCAAGAGCCGGTTTGACCGGAGGGAACGCAAAAATACCCTTTTGCTGATCTTGATAGAGCACGCATTCAAGTGCGGCATCAGCAGCATAAAATGCGTACTGCGATTGGATAGCCGCCGAAGCGAGTATCTGCTGCTTATACCCGAGCGAGCCGAGTATGAGCCCAAAGGTAAGCATCACCGACATGAAGATAACAGCGATGAGGAGTGCAAACCCGCGTTGTTGTATTTTTATTGCCATGGCGTGAGGTGATTGGTGGACTTTACAGAGTATGACGTACCGTGGAAACTCCAAGAAACGGTCGACGTGACGCTCATTTCGTTCGGCGAGATAGTCTTCACTTGAATCGTACGCGTGTAGGGTGTAACCACACCGCCGAGGTCCGTACGCGGAGTATACATGTCAGATGTCGCATTGTTCGCTAAGTAGAGTGGGGCGCACGATCCAGAACAGATTTGGAGTGAATGCAGTGAATGCTCAGTATCTATCGCCCCCACGCCCATTATGCGTGTCGGATCAAGCATACACGTCGCCGGATCGTGACAAGGAGAAATTACTCCATTGAAGTTTGTCCATGCCACCGTGGAAACATTTGGGACGTTAGTAGCAAATGCAGCCAGATACTCATGGTCCCGCATCGCGCGTACATGTTCAATACCCTCCTGAGCCAGGTGCGAGGCAGTGAGCTGCAAACGAGCACCTTGTGCGGCCACGATTGCACGATTTGCTGTAAATAATGGTCCCGCTACCGAAAATGTAACAATGGTGACAGCGACCAGAGCTTCAATGAGGGTAAAGCCGCGGACGACTTTGCTCCCGACACTCGCCTCGGTCAAATGCATGTTCCCATGCGTTTGACGCTCGGCTCGCTTGGTAGTAAACCCTGAAGACATGGTTTGCTCCCGACACTCGTTCGCAAAAGAAAAATAAGAATTTCTCATTTGTCTCACTCGCTTGGTAGTAAAGCCGCGGACTTTTTTTATATTCATCATACTCATAGGTCAGAACCTCGCATGGTTGCTGCGGTCTCAACCGTGAACGGTTCAGAGGTCACCGGCCCAGAAGGGACTGTGCCTTTGATAATAATCAAGACGCGGGGCTGCTCAACATTGCCCTGTCCCGTTGGTTTTGTACCAAACGCATAGAACGTAAGCGCCGAAATATTGACTGAAGGATCGGTAAGATCGTTTGTTGCAGTACCTGTCGTTTCTTGTATCTTGCCGTTGGCAAGAGTATATGTAACTATTGGGCCTTCCGAAGATTTGAAAGAAAAACTATTTCCTCCAGCGCAATCCGTACCGAGAACGGGGCAACCGTAGCCTGTACCCGTGCGAATTTTATACGTCATCGTCTGAAGGGCGAAGGAGAGATTATTAATGCCGGTAGTGATGCTTTGTGTCTGTCGATTGACGTTGATCATCAAGAGATATGCCCCTGAGGCGAGCGTCATGACCACCGCAAAAAGTCCGACCGCGACAATGAGCTCGATGAGCGTGAAGCCTCTTTGCATCAGATTTCTATGCCGTGAAACCAGCGGCGTATGTGTCCAAAAAAGAGTTCGTGCTGTAGCGCTACACTGTGTGCGTATGAGTGAAAGATTTTTCATCCTGCTTGGCATCGAGTCGCACTTACGGTGATTGCTCCGGATGGCAGAATAAAGATCGACCGCGTGATGCTACTTCCCGGCGCAGAAATTTCAAGACATGCTTTCGATCTCAATTGAATTTTATTCTTTTTCCTATTCACTGCTATGAATGGACTTGGGTTTGGCCGTGTAAAGACGATGTCGACAAAACTTAACTTTGCATCACCCTCCCCTTCTTCATCAGTTCCCGTTACTCCTACTTCTTTGCATTTCCAATCACCAGAAGCCTTGGCGGTACAAAAACGGCTTATGTATATTCCATTCTCCACCTTATAGTCCTTGACCCATTCACCTTTGGTAGGATCGGGATTATACACACAGTCACCACGCTTTGCGTCTGGTCCATTCGGATCGGATAGTGGTAAAGGGGAATGACAAAAGGAATTGCTTGGGGCAGGGTCAATATCTTTGAAGAGCGTGAAGGAGGTTGGGGAGGCAGTATCGAAGTGGAGACCATATCCCACGCCATTTACGCTAAGTCCGGAACTGCTGACGCCGAAGGTTTCCACGGAGCGCACGGTCAGCGCGATATCATACGCAGTATTCGCGAGTACGAGCGTTTTATTAAAAGAAGTTTGGCTGCTCAATACAACACCGCTAATGACTGTGATAATTGCCAACACCACCACCATTTCAACCAGGGTAAACCCCGAAGACATGGTTTGCTCCCGACGCTCGTTCGCAAAAGAAAAATCGGAATTTCTCATTTGCCTCACTCGCTTGGTAGTAAAGCCGCGGCCAAATTTATTCTGATTGGTCAAAAGAGTGGTAGAGGGTTCCATTGGGTAAAATAAGCGAGGAGAAAACCGGCCGCGAGATAAGGCGCGAAGGGTACCTCAACTCCTGTCATGATAGACCCTCTCGGCCTCCGCGCCAATATAACTATCCCCACAACTGCTCCAATCCAGAATGAAAAAATGAACCCAGGAAATGCGGCGGAGCCGACAAGAAGTGCGAGACCAAACGCAAGCGGAGCATCCGCAAAACCCATGGCACGGCCACGAGATATGACGTGAACAAGAGCAAGACTTGCTGCAATAAGAAGAGCCGTAAGGAGTGTGCCAGAAAAAGCCGTAAACGAAGAAGCGGACAAGAAGCCCGTTACCGCTGCCAATACGACAAATGTAACAAGAAGTGGGAACGGCAGTATCTGATGCAAAAAATCATAGAGAACGAGTGCGAGAAGAACTGAGATTGAAAGAAGCATGAATGGCAGCGCGACCCCAAGACCGAGCGATTGATAGACGAGGACGAAGAGTCCCCCGAGTAGAAATTCCGTAAGCGGTGCATAGAGAGAAATACGTGCGCCGCAACAATGCGCCCGCCCGCCCGAAACGAAGTAGGAGAGAATCGGAACAAGTGCGTGCGGTGGAAGCTGTAGCGCGCATGCATCGCATCGCGACCGGCCGGTGAGTATACTCTCTCCGGTATTGAGACGCGCCACGACAACGCCAATAAAACTGGCAATAATAGCTCCGAGGAGGAAGAATCCGACGGAGAATAGCGAAACCATATGCGTATCATAACAGAAACCCGCGGCATGGCCGCGGGTTTCTGTTATGAACTACTCTTCCCTTTTCTTCGAAGAAATATGTTTACGGACAGACGGTATCAGTAGCGCCGAAGTTAACTCCATCGATCATCTTACCGACACTTGTACTATCAATGCACCAGGACTTACTAGAGTCAGCAACCATCTGCGCGGAAACGGCGTATTCAGTGCCATCGACGCTTACATTGCAAATAATTGTACCGCCACCATTTGCAGTATCAGCAGCAGCAACGGCTCGAGATATGTTCGAATCGCTGAACATATTATTGGAAGCTGCGCAATCTCCTGGTACTACCGCCTCTGTGCCATAACTATTTCCTCCGACATCCTCATAGTAGAGTTGTGCTTGAGTCCGTACAGCCGAGAGATTCGACTGGATAGAAGCATCATTGCCCTTCGAGCGAGCCGTGTTGAGAGAAGCGAGCACGACCGCCGAGAGGATACCGATGATAGCTATGACAACGAGAAGTTCGATGAGTGTGAAGCCCCGTTTGAGATTATGCTGCATAAGGAATGAGAGCGAATCTGAATCTGATTAGCTCGCTGGGCAGGCCGCACCAACAAATGTAGCGCTAGTCCTTGCTCCTGCGAAACCAGTCGAATCAACACACCAATAAGGTGCCGAGCCAATGTTGACTGAAAGTTGCGAAAGGACCGCGTAGGCAGCAGGAGAGGCCGTAGAAACACACGTAACATTGGCTGCTCCATTAGCAAGTTCCGCGGAAACAATTGCCCTGTTAATCGTGAGATCGCCGCCCGCGTGGAACATAGTGGTGCCGACCGCCGCAGGTAAAGGACAATTAGCGGCAGTGAATGCTGGCCCGTAAGTATTAGCGCCAGCGCCGCCATAATAAATCTCCGCCTGGGTCTGAATGGTCGAGAGATTGGACTGGATAGAAGCGTTATTCCCCTTCGAGCGAGCCGTGTTGAGAGAAGCGAGCACGACTGCCGAGAGAATGCCGATGATAGCTATGACGACGAGGAGTTCGATGAGAGTGAAACCTTGGGAACGATTTTTATACATAATTATTTATATTTGGCTAATGGCTGAATTGTACGCCTAGAAAGGCTTTTGTGGAAACAGGGGTGTGGATAAGGATTAGGAAAAGCCTTGCTCCCAGCGTCCCTTCGGACGTGATGAGACATCGCACCCCGTCGGGTATGACGAAGCGTCAAATCGCTCCTGCGAGGTTATAAATTGGGATGAGCACTGCCGCGAGAAGCGAACCGACGCCGATGCCGAGGAGTACGATCATGATCGGCTCAATGAGTCCGACGAGGGTATCCACAGCATTTGTGACTTCGCGATTATAGAACTTAGCGAGCGTGGTGAGCATTTTACTGAGCTCTCCAGTCTCCTCACCGACTTTTGTCATCGCGACCATAATGCTTGGAATCTCTGAGTGCTTGGCGAAAGAATCGGAGATGGAAATTCCCCCTTTCACATCTGCAACAACCCCAGCAAGTATCCTCGTATAGATACTATTGTCGACAACCGAACTCGTAATCTCAAGAGCTTCGACAACTGAGATTCCCGAGAGAAGCATGGTGGAAAAATTGTCTGCGATGCGCGAGAGATATAGCTTCCTATATAGATCGCCAACATAAGGAATTTGGAGTTTCAGACCATCAAAAACAAATTTACCCTTTTCAGTTTTCTTCAGCTGCCATAGATAAAAACCTCCCGCAATAAGGACAATGATAAAGAAAATGCCGTAGTGGACAATGAGGTTCGATAGACCAATGACGATTTTGGTGTAAATCGGTATTTCCTGACCGGAATCGATCAAAACGGCGCTAATCTTCGGAATGACAAGCGCGAGCATGAGCCCCATCACCCCGAAGAAGACCGTGATAACAAAGGCTGGATACACGAGTGCATTCTCGGCCTTACTGACGAGCTCGTAGGAACGATCGAGATAGTCGGCGAGATACACGAACGTCTCTGCTAATTTGCCTGACTCTTCTCCCGCATTGACCATGTTCACATAGAATGCCGAGAAAATTTTCGGGTGGCGTGCAAGAGCTTTACTGAGAGAACTCCCGCCCTGAATATCATCTCCGACGGTTGCAAGAACGGCCGCAAGCTTTTTATTTTCAGCTTCGGCAGAAAGAAGACGAAAGGCACGAAGCGCAGATACTTGTGCTTCAAACAAAGTAGCTACCTGGCGCGAGAAAATAACAATATCCTTGTTGGAGACCCGTCCGAAAAACGGGAGTTCCACCTTGAGCAGTGAACTCTTCTCTGTGGATTCAATCGACGATATGATAAGACCTCGCCGTTGTAACGCAGCGACAGCAACATCTTGTGAGGGGGCCTCGACAGTCCCCTCTCGTTCATGACTGTCTTGATCAATTGCGTGATATTTAAATAACATGGATTAAAGGTAACGCTCGAACGTTTTTGGATCCATTGCATGCTCGTAGGCATGCTCTACCGTCACTTCTCCGCGACGGACAAGTTCCGCAAGCGAACGATCCATATCAATCATCCCCTCCTGAGACGACGTTTGAATGACGGCGTTGATCTCATGAGTTCGTGCATCACGTATGAGGGTGCTTACCGCGTTGTTGTTGATAAGAAGTTCGTAGGAAGGAATGAGTCCACCCGAAACTCGCGGTATAAGCCGCTGTGAGAAGATACCTATGAGCGAGCCCGCGAGCTGCACACGCACTTGACTTTGTTGCTCGGCGGGAAACATGTCAATAATGCGGTCGATAGTTTGCGCCGCGCTATTGGTGTGGAGTGTAGAGAGCACGAGATGTCCGGTCTCCGCAGCAGTTACCGCCGAAGAAATAGTCTCGTAGTCACGCATCTCGCCGACCATGATGACGTCGACGTCTTCTCTGAATGTGCCTTGGAGTGCCGCATGGAAATCGTGTGTATCGACATGAACCTCGCGTTGATGGATGAGCGATTTTTTCGGCGTAAAGAGATACTCGACGGGGTCCTCAATAGTGAGAATATGCTCCGCACGAGAGTCGTTGATGCGATCGATCATTGTCGCGAGTGTGGTCGACTTACCATTACCGACGGGCCCGACAACAAGGAAGAACCCCTGCTTGCGCTGAGTAAATACTTCGAGGACGGAAGGGAGATTGAGATCCGCGAAGGTTCGTATCGCATGCGGGATGAGACGAAGTGCGATTGAGGTTGTCCCCTGTGCGCGATACCCATTGACGCGGAAACGCGCATCTGCCCTGTGCGCATACGATAGATCGATGCTCTGATTCTGTTCGAACAACTTCCAGCGATCTCCCGCCACGATGCTTTGGAGCATCGCTTCAGTTTCTTTCTCGGTAAGCACCGGGTATTTATTGAGAGGAAACAGCGCGCCAGAAACGCGAATAATGGGCACTCCTCCAGCGACAAGATGGAGATCTGAACCACCCTCTTTGACGACTATGTCGAGAAGCTCTGCAAGACGATTATCGGTAGTCATAATAGTTAGGTAGTTGTTGGGTTACTTGTAGACGGCTCGCCCTGTATAACACGCAGGGTCTCGGCAAACACTTCCGAAGGAATCGCGGACGCTTTAATGATGTATCCATCGACAGCGAATTGTTTCGCCTTCTCAATATCGGAAGGCTGGCCCTGATTTGAGAGGATTATAATCTTCGAGCCTTTCGCGAGCTCCTCCTTCCGGATTGTTGCGAGCGCTTCGAGACCGCTAACTCCCGGCATAATTAAATCGAGTAAAATGACATCCGGCGCGACAGCGTTCGGCTTCCGCAGAGCAGTCAAGAGTTCCTCACCCCCACCAAACGCAGTCACGTCATGTCCAGTGTTCTTAAACTTAACCGCGTACAAATCAAGAAGGAATCTGTCATCATCAACAATGTACACGCGGTAATTCATGATGTGAATAATATACTATGATTCCCCGTCAAGCTATCTCCCCTTCGGGGAAAAGTTCACCCCCGAGTGTATTAATTTCCTCAAAAGGTATCTTCCCCCCGAGCGCCTTAATGATAGCGTCCTCACGCATGGTCAACATGCCACCTTCGCGCGCAACCGCATATATTTTTTCCTCGACCGGATCTCTAAGCACTGCTTCTTCGAGTTTTTTATTCATCTTCAGTATTTCGAAAACCCCTATACGGCCGCGCGTGCCGTTCGGACATTCGGCCGTTCCACTCGCGCGATAAAATTCACTAAACGCTGGCAATGCGCGCCGATACTCCTCTGGAACATCCGAAAATTGCTGCTCTAGAGATACTTTGATACTTTCGGTAACCGGGAAAGGCTTCCCTGCGCCTTCACAGAGTTTCTGAACGAGACGCTGTCCGATGACCGCGACCAATGTTGGTGCAATAAGGAACGGGTCAACGCCCATATCAATAAGGCGCGGAATCGCACCGACAGCGGTGTTGGTGTGTATCGTGGAGAATACGAGATGTCCCGTCAGCGCCGCTTGCACCGCAAGTACGGCGGTCTCTTTATCACGAATTTCGCCAACCATGATGACGTCCGGGTCCTGACGCAAGATAGAGCGTAGCCCATTAGCAAACGTGTACCCAATCTCGGGTCGCACCTGACTCTGCGATACATTCGGAATTTCGTACTCAACCGGGTCTTCAAGCGAAACGACGTTTGCCGTCTCACGATCAAGTTCGGAAAGCATCGCGAAGAGAGTCGTGGACTTCCCCGATCCTGTTGGACCTGCGATAAGGATGATGCCATATGGAACTTTCATCATTTCTCGAACTTCATCAAGCTGCGTGGCGGAAAATCCGACAGACTCGAGAGTCGCCGTGGCATCTGATTGATCGAGAATACGCATAACCACTTTCTCGCCATTTTCCGTCGGAAATGTGGAGACACGGAAATCAATCCTATGTCCGTCGACGGTTGCTGAGAACCGTCCGTCTTGCGGTTTCCGCTTCTCATCGAGACGCATCTTCGCAAGTATTTTGATACGCGCGACAACGGCTTCGTGTACTTTCGACGGAAGCTCGAGCGAGGTATGGAGGTCGCCATCCATGCGGAAGCGAACTCGCGTCTTCGTCTGCATCGGTTCGATATGAACGTCTGACGAATGCCCCTCAATGGCGTATCGCAATATAGTTGAAACAAGTTTCGTTACCGGAGCATCTTCCTTGAGAGTTTCGCGGGATCCACCCGTAGGGAGTGGCACATCAGTATCAGTAAGTGCGATCGGACCTTCGTTCGAAGCAAACGCGTTAGAAATCGAGTTCTCGGGGCCAGTAGGAGAATCGGCCGACGTATCATATTCAAAAAGGGCTTTCCCGGCCTCGCCCGAAAGATTCTGATACCCAGCAAGCACACGATCGAAATCTTCTTTTGTGATAAGAAAGATTTTATAGGGAATGCCGATTTTGCCCGAAATGAACTGGAGGGCATCAAGCGCTTCGATGTTGTCTGGATCGGTAACGCCGACTTCGAGTGCACCGTCCGCGAGATCGAGAGCTACGAACCCATAATGACGAGCGGAGTCAATCGGGATATAGCTATACACTTCATGCGAAGCAGGAGGTTCTCCAAGTATCCGTGTGGGAATTCCATACGCCTTCCCCACTTCTTCAAGCGCACTCGGGAGCGAGATACCCCGCTCAGTAAGAACATCTGCGAGCGGGCGTTTCTTCGCAAGTTCAACCTCGACTGCTGCGCGGTCGCTTACAGAAAGGATTCCTTTATCAACAAATATTCCAAGTAGATTCATTACTCATCTCCCGCCTATATTGGAGACGGGCGCAAAGGGATCAAGGCGGCCACTTGGTTCTGGAGCTATTTTCGTCGAAAGATCAACAAGGGCATTGAAGCGCGGGTCCGTAAATATGCCGGTATCAAATGAAGTTGGCAGTTCATTGATGAGTGCTTTAAATTCCGTTTCTTCAGTATTTATTGATGACGTTTCGGTCAAAGGCGGCTGCTCCGACGTTCCGGTAAAAAAGTACCACGCAGCAACTGCGCCAATAACAAGGACAATAACGATGATGAATGTTGAGTTGAGTTTCATAGTGAAAATATATACTGCTCCTCCATTAGCGAAGCCAGAAGATGCGGAGCTTCATCTTATAGTTGTAGACTCCCGTATCGGAACCCTTTACATCGATATCTTGGACATCGAGAAGTCGCGTACTTTTTTCTACTTCAGTAAGGAATGCCTGAAGTGCCCCATAGGTACCGACCGCGGAAAGCGAGAGATCAATTGACCCTGTTAAGTTCGTCCGAGCGGTCGGTAACGCGCCAGAGATGAGCGGATCATCAGAACTCGCTATTGAATTTTTCGTGACGTCAATATTTGAGAGCGAAAGACCCGAACGCGATGCCAGTGCCGTCAAATCTAAGATGAGACCGACATTATCGACCGAATCGGGCAGGAAAACAGAAAGACGCTCAAGATCCGCAGGGTTCATGGCATCACGCGCGGAAGCGAGAAGATTCTGCCGCGCCATATATGTGCTCGCCGCAGTAAGAGCTTGCTCATCAGAAATGATGGCGGCCTTTGTTGCGGCTATCGTAACAGTCCATGTCGGATTGATATAACCAAAGAATATACCTATGGCGGCGGTGAAAGCGAGCAGTGGCAAAATTCGTTCAAATATCATGGTGTAGGAGTGGTCGGCGAGCTCCCTTGCGGAGCAGGTTCAGGAACTACCGGTGAAAATACGATGACTTTTGGATCGAGTGTGGCAGTAAGCGAAAAAGAAACCGAGCTGTCCTTTGAGTTCACGATGATGTTCGAGAAGACGGCATCTTTGATATGACCGTCAGTGGCAAATGCCGAGGATGCAGCTGCGAGCGCGTTGAAACTCTTGGCAAAACCTGTACCCTCAATTTTCGCACCTTTTGCATCAGTCAACACAAGATTCAGTGATATAAAACGGACCGTAGAAGGCATTACCGTCTCAAGTAGGGCAAAGAATCCTGAGAACGCAGAGTGGCCCGCGAGGAGCGATGCTCCAGTTTCAAGTCGGTTGCGAAGTCGGATGAAACTCTCAACCAGAGTTACATCTATCGCTGATTTTGCCTTCGCCAACTCAGCATCTTTGACTGACTTAGTACTAGAAAGAATCTGATTGTAGGAAAAAACTCCGACCGCAAGCGCAAAAATAACTCCAAGAACGATGTATGCGAAAATACCGAACGTGTTGCTTAAATCTTTATTGAATCGATGCGTGGTCGCACCAGCAGAGTGCGGGACAAATGAAGTTGGTATCGTGGAAGGAAGCATTTCGTTATTAGTATACGACACTTACGCAAGCTGCACATAGCACATCTGTGCAAAACTTCTTACACCATACTTTGAGACGGCATTCTTGCACGCATTGTAAACGACACACTTCACTAAAATCAATCCGGGTTCTTTGTTCGTTTGCTGTGGGAATTCCGAAATTAAACTTCGTCAAGTTTTCGCATTGCAAGACCCACCGCAACCGCAAATTCGGGACCAATACTTTCAAGAACTGGGCGCATAAAGGCTGGAGCCTCGGTCTTCGCAAAAGGATCCGCGACATGCACGTCAATTGAGAAGACACCTTTTGCATACTCACCAAGCTCTTTAGTAACACCACCACCGCCTGTGAGCACGATAGAAGTAATTGATTTCTGATGCTCCGTCTCATACTGCATGAGCACGCGTCGTGCCTCCGCAAAAATACGTGAGAAGACGAGCTCGAGTGGTCCGCCATTTACAAAACCTTCTTTTTTCTTCAGAGCCTCCGCGGCAGCGATAGAGACGTTACCTGAAATCGAAATGGCACGTGTAATATCCTGACTCCCGGTATTTATGGCGTGCGAAAGCGCCACGACTCCATGCTCGATGACATACGTCTTCGTCGAAGCAGCGCCGATATCGAGCACCATAACCGGTTTTATTGAATTCTCAACCACCGCACGAATGGTGCTGAAAATCTCAATCTCATAAAAGCTCGCCGAGAGTCCTGCATCGCGCACCACGTTTTGCAGCAACGAAAGTTCATCATTATGGACCGCAACAAGGAGCACTTCAACCTTTTTACCCCGCTGATCAGCACTTGAAGGATTCTCTTTCGCAGGAGACTTGGGATTCTCTTTGGGTACGATGAACCAATCAAGTTGTACTTCGCTCGCAGCCACCGGGATATACTTACGCGCCTCAAGCTGAATAACCGTCTCTTGTTCTTTCGGATCGGCACGGTACGGCAACTCGACGAGGGTAAGTAAAGAGCGAGAGAATGGTATCGATACGCCACAATTAGTGGCCGTCACTTTCGATTCGCGCAACAAATCATTCAGAGATTCGGTAATCTGTTCCGCGGAAAGATTCGTAGCTTGACCAACCTCCCCTCCACTATACGGACCGAGCGCAAGCTCTCCATACGTTTCAAGCACCGCCCGTCCGTGCTCCTTGCGCAACTGGACAACCTTGAGCGACGAAGAGCCGATGTCAATGCCAAGAACACTCTTGTCCTCTTTCGCAAAAAAACTACTAAGAAACGACATGGGATAATACTACCATGTGGTCGATGCAATACTGGTTTGATTTCCTCTTCCCTCCCCGGAAGGACGAGGTCGCGTTACGGGATATCCCCATCTCCACATTTCTCGCCCTTATGTCCCCGACGCTGATACCCGCCACGAAGCCTGAGACGATGACTCTACTTCCATTCCACAACACTTCAGTACGCTCGGTTATTCACGAGGCGAAGTACCACGGCAGTGAGCGCGCTTTTGAATTTCTCGCCGCCACGCTTACCAAATACTTGCGTGATGCCAATGAAGGATTCCGTAACCCCATTATCGTGCCGATGCCGCTTGGCAACAAGCGAAGCAAGAAACGTGGCTTTAATCAGGTTGTGGAAATTGTTAAACGCGCCGTAATAGATCTTGATATCAGTATAGATGAGACCATTCTCAAACGGACGCGCGAAACAGTCTCTCAAGTCTCACTCCCCCGTCATAAGCGCGAAGAAAATATGCGTGGAGCATTTATAACAACACACCCCGCCGACCCTTCTCGCACATATATAGTCATAGACGACGTCATCACCACTGGGGCGACGCTCCAAGCCGCTATTGATGCGCTACAGAAAGCAGGTGCCAAACGCATCCGGTCGCTCGCTCTCGCTCATTAAATTTGGTACTGTGGCGCAATACGGAGGGGTCGCATAGAGGCCTAGTGCGGCGGGTTGCTAACTCGCTATACGAGTAAAATCGTATCGAGGGTTCGAATCCCTCCCCCTCCGCAGCGAGCATAGTGAGCCAAGGAGGGGGAGGGATTCGAACCGCGGGCCGCAGGTCTCGAAGAGAGACCGTAGGTTTCGAGCACAGCAGTGCGAGAGGCGAATCCCTCCCCCCGATCTTTGTTGATTCGTAATTATTTTTTAATGTGTTATAATATAAAAAAGACGTCCCCAGATATGTTACGTTCATCTGCAGTGTGTAACATTTCCGCCCCCCGTACGGCGTACTTCTAGAGCTCATACCTTGGCTAAAATGGCCAGAATCATGTTAATGCCGCGACGAATTAATAAATAAATTATAAAAAACGTTATGAACGTTAATGCTGTATTGGTTTCTGGGCTTATAGGTGCACTTATGCTGATTTTATTGGCTCCTTCGGAAATCGTGTTTGCAAGAGGCGGCACTGGAGGAGGTGGCAGTATTGCGCCCACGATCCTGCAAGTAGCCGGGACATGGCGTGGCGTAGCTAACTACAACCCTGCGACTAGTGCCCTGCGTTCTGGTGCACCATTTTATCGAGAAGTTGAGCTCACTCTGACGCAGAGCGGAAAGAATCTAACGGGTCTATTGACACTCCAGTTCTTCCACCCGTTTGAAGGCTGGGATTATATATTTCACGGCACACCAATTCTCGGTACCGCATCAAATAATTCGATGAAAATAGACGTTGATCGCTCCCTCTACAGCATGAAACACGATTACCAGATGAGCGAAACTGGCACAACTATCTGCCCTGACGGAAGCACGGGACGCGTTCTAAGCGGAACCTTCAGTGATTTTGACATTAACGGCACTGGTTCCGGAACCGTCTCACTCAATAATTGTCCTGCGACAACTCCCTTACTCAATAAAATGACGGTTCTCTAAAACATTTTCCTTTAAAAGAAAAAGAAACGCCATTCATTCGAATGAATGGCGTTTCTTTTTCTATACCGTTTTGACACCGATGCATAATAATGCTATTGTCAAAATAGATAGTTCTGAGCCATTGTGGCCCAGGGAATGCAGCCCTTTTATATGTAACCTCGGGAGAGGAGGCGTCATATGAGTGATGTTATTTCTTTGCCTGGAAGAAGCGAGATGCTTCGCCAGCTATGCACAGTAAACAACAACGAGTGGCACCGGATGTTCCTCTATCCGACGATTCTCAGAGCATCCGGGCAACAAAAGGGGCCTCATGGAATAGTTGGTCTCATTATCGACGCCATCGATGTATGCACGGTGGGTATGCCCTTCACAATGGTGAAATCCATTCGCAAACAGGTCCCCTCCTTCATCGACGCCATTGTCATCTCCCATAACGTCAGGGAGCGGGCAAAAATCCTCTTCGAGCGGGAGCACGGGGACAGATTTAATCTTCTATAGACAAAAGTAGGAAGAGCGCACGTACCTCCCTGGTACGGCGCTCTTTTCTTTATTCTTCCAAAAAAAAGAAAGAGTGTGTGCTTAAATGCCTGTATGAATGGGAAAAATATTGTGGTGAGTCTATTGATTTTAATTTCCGTCCTTGCTGGACTAACATGGTATGCAGTATCGATACAGAGCACGCCGACAGGGCCCTCACTAGAATATAAGAACAATCACTATGGCTTTCGCTTTGTATTGCCCATAACCTGGGAACGATACACGGTCACAACCGCTACATGGAAAGGATACGCGGTTGATTCTGAAGGTGAAGTTCCCGCCGAAGAGGGTCCGATAATTTCTATCCGGCATCCGCTTTGGGCCGTGGATGTGCCCCGGCAAGATATACCAATTATGGTTTTTACGAAGGCACAGTGGGACTCGTTGCAACAAGGTAAATTTCACATCGGTGCAGCGCCTATTGGGCCGCGTGAACTTGGGCGAAATAATCTCTATGTATTCGCCCTTCCCGCTCGATACAACTTTGCATTCCCGGTTGGGTATGAAGAGGTGGATATAATTCTAGAAAGCAATCCTTTACGTACGTTCTGAGAACTAACGATGCACAGCGTCATCAGTTCTTGTTTTGACAGCGAGAGCTCGCGCAGAAAAGAAAACTCGGCGCATATGCACCGAGTTTTCTTTTCTGCATGAATTCAGATTTACCAGATTCACTACCAAGCGAGTGAGAGAAAAGGGAGATTCTGATTTCTCTTTTCCGAACGAGCGAAGGGACCAAGCTCGGCTTTGCGAGCTTACATTCCCGCCCCTGCATTCTCGCAGTGACGACAATCATACTTGTGTGTAATTACGAGATGCACTGCTGAGAGCCCAACGAGAACATAGACGAGACTTTCGACCGATGACCATGAACCGAGAAGCATATGTACGACATTCCAGTCAGCACCACCCATAAAGCCTGCGAGACCAACGAGACCCCAGTTCACGCCGCCGACAATCACGAGGACAAACTCTACCATGTGCATTGCTTTCATACGGATGAATAAAAATGATTAAAGCGGGACTAGTGGTGTCCGCTCCCTACAGTATGACTCTTTCTTGGATAGTTTGGGGTCGTCTAGTAACCACCTGTGTAGAACCCGGGATTAGCGAGGACCGGAAACAATCTTTCCATCATCGAGTCTAACGATGCGCTCGGCAAACCGTGAAAATTCTTCTTCGTGCGTCACCATAATAATGGTCTGACCTCCCTTATGTAGTTCCTTGAAAATACCCATCACAGTCGCGGAAGATTCTTTATCAAGATTCGCAGTCGGCTCATCGGCAAATAAAACGTCCGGTGTGTGTGCGATAGCGCGCGAAATCGAGACGCGCTGTTGCTCACCGCCCGAAAGCTGACTCGGGAGATTATCGAGACGCTTCCCGAGACCGACTCGCTCGAGTGCTACGGTCGCTTTTGCGTCTGCAGCAGCACGTGATGCCCCCTGCATATAAAGTGGCAGTGCGACGTTCTCAAGTGCCGTGAGCTCCGGTAGGAGCGCATAATCCTGGAAAACGTAGCCGAATTCAGCAAGACGGAACAACATCTTATCGCGCTCGCTCATCACACGAGTATCCTTACCATTGATACGTATCTCACCGGATGTCGGCTCATCCAAGAGCGATATCTGATACAGAAGAGTGCTCTTCCCCGCTCCTGAACGACCCATGATCGCAATGAATTCTCCGGTATTCGCGGTAAAATCGATGCCCTTTAATACCCGAGTTTCAATCGGACCGTCTTTGAACGACTTGACCAAATTTTTAACTTCAATCATATATTAATTGCGGCCGAGAATGGAATCGAGGGTATTCCTACGCACGATCATGCGCGATGGCAAATACCCCGCGATGACGGTCGTGAGAACGAGAAGCCCAATACGTATAGCCGTACCATCAACAGGCGCGACGAGAATGCCGTCGCTAAATGGAAAATCAATGGGGTGCGCCGCGACCGCAGGTACGAGAATTCCGTACAAAACGAGAAGTCCTATTCCGGAACCAATGCTGGCATAAAAGAGTGACTGAAAGACGTACGAGATTTCTATAGCCTGACCTGAAATACCGATACCCTTTAAAATACCGATGAATTTCCGTCGCGTAATGGCATTAATGAAAATGACTATGAAGATAGTGATCGCTGCGACGACAAGCCCGATGGAACTGAAGCCATTCCCAAGCATCGCGAAAGTCGTCTTTATATCAGCGACGCCATTCGGAATCGAGTCGGTAAACGTCTGTACTTTTGCTTTCTCTCCAATGCCACTCCGCAGAAGAAGATTTTTGAAATCATCCGGATCGCTCCCTGGGATAAGACGTATGGCTATCTGCGCGACGTTTTGATCGGTGCGACCCATGAGCGTGCGCAGTTCCGTCGCTGGTATGAAAATACTCGTCGCAAGCAAAGCGATCTTACTTTTCACCACACCCTTCACGATAACTTCGCGCGTGGAACCGTTTATCGTAAGACGAACTTTGGTACCTGGAGCAACATCCGTGAGCGGAGTGAGGCCAGGCTGCTCTCCAAACGCATACTTCGCGAGTAAATAGTTGCCGACAAGAATCTGATCATAGTCCCCTTTGGAGAGATACGCTCCATCGATAAGATGGCTGGAGAGTGCCGTAAAAGCATCCTCAGCAACCGGATCAATGCCGATGACTTGCGCGCCAGTAGCGTTTGGTTTCTCCGTATCCGAAGTGCGCGTAAGATAATTCGCCTCTATAGTGCCGCCCGATTGATAACGTTCAGTCAACAGAGACACTTGTGGCAATGTCTTTATGAATGCGATGACGCTCGGTGTATCCTCGATGTAATTCTTCGTCGTAAGCGCCGATAGGATGACATCCCCCGTGTACTGAGTACGATAGCTTTCGTTGATACCCTCGATAAGTCCCACGAGAATACCAGTCACCACGACAAGATTGAGAAAAGTGAGGAGCATCACAAAGACAATAAGCCCCGTGGTCCACAAGCTCGCACGGCGAAGTTGCCGTACGGCGAGATAGAAACCGACACGAATATTAAGAAGTGAGAACATGCTGCTTAGAGCACGGGAGTCAACAGAATAACATCTCCCGCAGACAGACCTGAGAGAATTTGTGTCTGCCCAAGCGCAGGAGAGGGACCGATAGTGACCGCCCGCGAAACAACTGCATTATTTTTAACAACAGACACATAGGACGCACCTTTTTTCGTGCCGACCGAACCTGTAGGGATGACGATGGCACCCCGTAGAACACCGCTCACAATGGTCACATTCGCCGTCATACCACTCCTGATTGATGGATCCTCTTTAAGAAATCTGAGTGTCGTTTTGTACGTAGGCACACCGTCTTTCATAGTTTCTGCCGGATCTACGGCAACGACCGCTGCAGGAAATGCTATCGAAGACCCATATGCATCAAGCGTTGTTGTCGCCGAATTCCCCGGGGCAATACGCGAGATTGCTACTTCGGGAATGTACGTTTCAATCTCAAATATGCCATTACTTTGCATAGAGATTTCGGACATGGTCGGTGACACTATCTCGCCAACTTTTGCATCCATACGTGTCACTGTGCCGGAAAACGGCGCGACAACACGCGTTGCCGCAAGCTTCGCTTGCGCAGAGCGAATATCGGCCGCAGCAGCAGCTACTGCTGCTTCTTGAGCAGCAACCGCTTCGCCCGTCGAGCCGGCCTGCTTGAGTACGAGTGTGCTTTCTGCTGCGCTGCGAGCTGTCATGCTCGTCGTAAGCGCGGTAGCAGCAGTATTTACATTGGTACGGGCAATAGCGAGTGTCGTTGCATAAGACGAAATAGTTGCAGCAGTAGAGGTCTGATTCGGAACGCCCTGATTAAGTGCGGTATTTGCATCAGCGAGAAGTGTTGCGACTTGAACAAGATACACTTGCGCCTGTTTTGCCGAATCAACGGCATTTGCATTTGAAAGTTTTGAAACAAGAAGCGCCCAACTTGCGAGTGCGGACTCGGTAGCTATACGATCATTTTCCACTAGTCTCTCCAGATTCAAGTTTGCAACAATGAATGTAAGTTTTGGATTGGTACGAGGGTCTGTAAAAAAAGAATCGGCACGATTGTGAACAGCGTCATCGCAGACAGTATAGGCATTTTGTATGGCATTTACGAGTGCTGAATCGGCACTCGCTACTGAAATGGAGGCGACTGCAATTTCCTCAGGTCGCGTTCCCGCTTGAAGCGATGCGAGATTTGCCAGTGATTGTGCCTGCGCGGCCTGCTTCTGAGCCACTACTGCAATAAGGTCACCATTTTCCGTCTCCGCAAGAATCGTGCCCTCCTCGACTCGTTGGCCCACCTTCGCGTAGGTGCCAACTATACGCCCACTTGTGGCAAACCCTAAATCAACATTCTCTGCAGAGATAACCGTACCAGACACACTTATCTGCTCGCTAAAATCACTTGGGGAAATAGTGAGCGTCGCTCCGAGACTTGTTCCACCTCCAAGGTAGAAATAGCCGCCAATGATAAGAATAACTACCGCCGCAAGTGCATAGCGCCATTGTGCAAATTCGAGACTTTTAATGAAAGCAGGTATGTTGACGAGTGTACCATTAGGCTATACTAAGCGCACTATGTCGCTTATATCCATCGGTATTCTTATACTCGTCACCATCAGCGTTGTCTTCCTCGCTCGTCCACGACGATTTTATCTCATTCGCCATGGCGAGACGATTTTGAACTCCCAACATATCCGACAAGGTGAAGAAGGAGCACTTTCGAAAAAAGGTCAGCACCAAGCAGATATGGTTGGTCACTATCTCGAACGTTTCCACATAAAGAAAATAATCTCGAGTACCTACCCACGCGCGGAGGAAACCGCGGCGATTATCAATGCTCATATCAAGGTGCCTATCGCGTATTCTTCGCTCTTCGCTGAACGTCGCAACCCGAGCGAGATTATCGGAAAACGTACCGACGACCCGGAGGTTATTCGTATCGTCGATAAGATAGATTACGCATACCATAAGGACGAATACCGTTTTTCTGACGAAGAGACTTTCATTGATTTGAAAAAACGCGCAAAAAAATGCCTCGGCCTACTCATGCGCCACAGAAAGCTCGAGACCGCTATTGTTACGCACCATCTTTTTCTTAAGATGCTCGTCGCCTATATGCTCTATCGCGAGCAACTCCATGCTGCAGATTTTGTGAAGCTTGCATTCTTTAACGTCTCAGATAACGCCGGTATCACCGTCTGTGAATTTCATCCGTGGAAACTGTTCTCAAAAACACGTGGTTGGGAAATCGTGAGCTACAACGAACAACCGGAAGACTAAGGGAATGTAGCGACGCTTTGGAACCACAATACGCGAAACAGGATACGCGGTTTTTGAGATAATTAATACCCCATCCCCTCCATACCGCCTCCACCCGCTTGCGCCACTTTTGGCTCAGGGATATCAGCAATTGCCGCTTCGGTAGTAAGAAGCATTGCGGCTGCAGATACTGCATTTTCAAGCGCCATGCGTGGCATTTTTACCGGATCGACAATACCTCTCGCTAACATGTCGACGACAATTTCGTCCGCGAGTGCATCATAGCCGGCGTTTATTTTTCCTGACTGCACCTGAGAGACGATGTTTGCGACATCATCCTTACCGGCATTGATAGCAATCTGCGCGAGTGGCGTTTCGAGTGCTCGCACGACAATGTCAAAGCCAGTTTTCTCATCCACACTCATGTTGCCCTCGTGCGTCGCAAGTTTCTTCGCGACTTTCGCGAGTGCTGTACCTCCGCCAGCCACTATTCCCTCCTCAATAGAAGCCTTCGTCGCTTTTACTGCATCGTCAATCTTGTCCTTCAAATACTTCATCTCCGTCTCCGTTGCAGCACCGACCGAAATGACCGCCACACCGCCTGACAGTTTTGCGATGCGCTCCTCAAATTTCTCCTTATCGAACTTGGATTCGGAAAGATCCATCTGCGCCTTGATCTGTCCTACTCGCGTAGCAATCTCGCCTTTCTTTCCCTTGCCGCCGACGATGGTTGTCGCGTCTTTGCTCGCCACCACTCGTGCCGCCTTACCGAGCATCGAGAGAGTTGCATTCTCGAACTTAATACCGACTTCCTCCGTGATGACCTGACCGCCTACCACAGTAGCGATGTCAGCGAGCATGTCTTTCTTTCGGTCACCATACCCAGGAGCTTTCACCGCAAGTACGCTGAACGTACCGCGCAATTTATTCACAATGAAGGTCGACAGGGCATCCCCCTCGATATCGTCGGCTATTATGACAAGTTCTTTTTTCCCCGACTGCACGACCTTTTCCAAGAGGGGCAGAATTTCCTGCACATTGCCGATCTTTTTATCAGTGATGAGAATGAGCGCGTCCTTCATTTCAGCTTCCATGCGCTCTGGATTCGTAACCATATACGCTGATACGTAGCCTTTATCAATCTGTAGTCCTTCGACGATGTCATAAGAAAGCTCCATACCCTGACTCTCCTCAACCGTTACAACTCCGGAAGCACCGACTTTCTCGACCGCTTCGGCGATAATACTCCCGAGAATTTCGGACTCCGCCGAGATCGAGGCGACTTGTTTCACTTCTGCCTTGTTACCGACCGGCTTTGCCATCTTCTTAAGCTCCGCAAGCGCAGCAATCTTGGCCTTCTCCATACCGCTACGGATCATCATCGCATTCGCACCCTTCATCACGCGCTCCAAACCCTGCTCGACAAGCGCTTCCAAGAGCACAACCGAGGTCGTGGTGCCGTCGCCAGCTGTATCGTTGGTTTTATTTGCTACTTCTTTTACGATTTCAGCGCCCATATTTTCGAACCTGTCCTTTAAGGAGATTTCCTTTGCAATAGAAACTCCGTCGTTAGTTATACGTGGGCCACCATAGGACTTCTCAATGACGACATTGCGTCCCTTGGGACCAAGCGTCACCTTCACCGCGCGAGCGGCCTGCGCGATACCTTTTGCGATTGCTTTGCGCGCTTCTTCAGAAAAAAGAATTTGTTTTGCCATGATAATAAATAGTTAATGGAAAATGAAAGCGCTTAATTCAAGATGCCGAGAATGCCGGATTCCGAAAGAATGTAATATTCCTGCCCCTCGATCTTTACTTCGTCGTAGCCGTATTTACTGAAGAGCACCACATCCCCAACCTTCACCTGCATAGGCACACGATTCCCCTCTTCATACTTTCCTGGACCAACGGCAACTACTTTGCCCTTTGCGGGACGCTCCTTATCAACTGTCTCAGGAATAATGATGCCGGAAGCGAGTTTCTTCTCCCCTTCCTTGTCCGAAGGCCTCACAACTATACGATCGCCCAGCGGTGTGATTTCAAATTTCTTTGCCATAGCGTTCTATAATATAAAGGAATAATCTTGTCCGTATTGAACGTGTATACCGAGTATAAAGAAGACTTTGCTTTCCTGCAAAGGACTTGACAAAAAGTAACATTTTGCTATTCTGGAGCCCAGAGATATTTATTTTTGCGCCTAACCTATTAGTTAGTAGGAGGTATCTATGTTGTCGGCATGGGTCGTTCCACTAGAGCTTGGTGTAGCGATAGTACTAATCTGTATAATCGCATTCGCGTTGACCAAGTGGGCAATCCGAAAAATGCGCGCAGAGAAACCGCGTCGGAAAAGACGGCACATAGCCGAGATATTCAGCAGCGAATGAGTCGTGAACAAAACAGCGCCGCGAGAGGTAATCCTCCGCGGCGTTTTTGTCTACTTTTGTACCTTGCTTGCATGGTATTAAGCGCCTATGGTATCCTAAAAGGCACAGATGGAGGCACTCGTATCGGCACTACCGTACGCAGAAATTGTCCTCGGAGTACTTCTCATCGTCGGTATCGTGCTCCAGCAGCGCGGTGCGACCCTCGGCGGAGCCTTCGGAGGCGATAATTTCGCGTCAACGTTTTACAAGCGCAGAGGCGCCGAGAAATTTCTATTCAATGCGACAGCCGTTATCGCGCTCATACTTGTGCTCGCAGCGATAGCAAACTTCCTTCTTGTGAGGTCATGATCGCCACAGAGAACGATTTGAGCGAGCAGCCATCTAACGGCGTCTCCATCAAGAAACGTTTCCAGCTCTGGCAGGAACACATTACGCGCCCACGTACGATTCAACTATTCGAGCGTATACATGAGCGCATACGCTCCTTCTCACCTGGCGATCGTTTCCTATTTTATGTACTTATGATTTTCGTCAGTATCGCCTCTCTTTCCAACCTCTACACACTGGAGCAATCGCTCTTGGTGCAAGTGCCAGCGTATGGAGGAAGTCTAACCGAAGGCGCAATTGGGAGTCCGCAATTCATAAATCCGCTCCTTGCAATCAGCGACGCAGACCGAGACCTTTCCAGTCTCGCCTATGCCGGGCTTATGGGTCTCTCTGGCACCGGATCTCTCGTGCCGGTACTTGCTGAAAGTTACACGATGAGTGATGACGGAAGGACCTACGATTTCATCCTGCGCAAAAATGCAAAATTCTCTGATGGAACGTCTGTTACTGCAGACGATATTGTCTTCACCGTAGGGAAAGCGCAGAATCCTGAGCTCAAGAGCCCAAAATATGCCGACTGGTCCGGCGTAAGTGTAAAAATGATCGATCAACACACGGTACGATTTACACTCTCGAAACCCTACGCGCCTTTCCTTGGACTCACCACCTTGGGAATTCTCCCCTCTCGACTCTGGCAGAATATATTGAATGAGGAGTTCCCTTTCTCCAACCTTGAGACGAATCCTGTGGGCGCCGGACCTTTCAAAGTCACCAGCATTTCGCGTGATGTGTCTGGACTTATCAAGAGTGTATCGTTCGCTCAGAATCCATTCTATGTACTCGGTCGACCGTATCTTGATAACGTTCGTTTCATCTTCTATTCAAGAAGTGAGGATCTCGCAAAATCTCTCTCAAATGGAACCGTAGAGAGCGCCCATGATGTCTCGATGAAGGGAGTATTGACCGCCCCCTATGCCCGTGTTTTTGGTGTATTCTTTAACCCGAGCGAGAAACAAGTGTACGCGCGAGCGGAAGTACGTAAGGCACTCTCGCTCGCGCTTGATCGACAAGATATTGTCGATACAGTCCTCGGCGGTTATGCAACGGAAATTATTGGTCCGGTACCCCCTGGTGAAAATGTGAATCAGACTGTAGTTCCGAGGTCGGAGAACCCCACAGCAACTGCCGCTGCGGTACTTCAGGCTTCGGGATGGCTCTATGATGGATCTGCGCGAATATGGAAGAATGCGAGCGCGAAACAGACGCTTGATCGCATCACAATACGTACTTCGAACGTGCCCGAACTTAAGAATGTCGCAAGCGCAGTGAAAGCGGATTGGGAGCGCTTAGGAATCTCTACCGATATCGAACTCTACGAACCGGGAGATCTTTCTCAAAATGTGATCCGCCCGCGGAAATACGAAGCACTCCTCTACGGTATGGTCATAGGTCGTGATCAGGATCTTTATGCGTTCTGGCATTCGCAGGAACGCAACGATCCGGGTCTCAACATCGCACGATATGCAAATAAAACTGTTGATGCTCTCCTCGAGGAGGCACGCAGTTCAGTCGACCAAAAGACACGCGCAGACGATCTTCAGAAAATTGAAGACCTTATCGCTGCAGATTATCCAGCGGCGTTTATTTATGCACCGAACTTCACGTACGTCGTACCGAACGATCTTAAAGGTGTCGCCCTCTCGCAGATTATTACCCCCGTCGATCGTTTTGCGACAATTGCGTCGTGGTACAGAACGACCGATTCGGTCTGGCCATTTTTTGCAAATTAGCAGTGTTCATTATTTTCGTACGGGTTTCACTTTAACAATTTTACAACCCCGAATAACTCACTAATCGTTATGAATCCAGCACCCGCACCTGCAGCCGCACCAAAACCGGAACAGGAAGCACACCCGAATCATGTTCGCCCTTCAGGAAATTTCGAACGTGGGAATCGCTCGGAACACCGAGGAACTCCACGTCCTGGCGGAGTTTCGCGCCGTATCCAGCGGATACTTCGTCGACCGAACGCTACGTCAACGCGGGCCGTTCGCTCTGTCGACTACTTCCCCGAGGCGCCCGGACCGACAACTGTTCGTATCATCCCTCTTGGTGGCGTAGAAGAAGTAGGCCGCAACATGGTTGCGGTTGAAGTTGGCGCAACCGGCGACATCATCGTCTTCGATGCAGGTTTCCAGTTCGTCTCCGAGGACTCTTCTCCTGGCGTCGACTACATTCTTCCAAATACTAAATATCTCGAAAAGAACGCGGCCCGCGTGAAAGGCGTCATCATTACGCACGGACATCTCGACCACATCGGCGGCATTCCCTTCACCTTGCCGCGCTTTGGCACGCCGCCCATCTACACACAGAAACTCACATCGGTCATGATTGCCCGCCGTCAGGAGGAATATCCGGACGTGCCGAAATCTGAAATGATTGTTGTAGAAGCTGGACAGTCAGTCGTCATCGGCAGTACACGAGTAAAGTTCTTCCCCGTTACGCACTCGATCCCTGACTCGATGGGTGCGTCGGTGGAAACGCCGCAAGGTAACGTCGTGATATCAGGCGATTTGAAGCTCGACCATGATGATGGAATTCCCTCTGCTCGCGAAAATAAGACGTGGGGCGACATTGGGAAAGACAAGAATATTTTCCTCGTTGCCGACTCAACGAACGCAGAAAAAGATGGCTTCTCTATTCCAGAAATACGCGTCATTCAGACGCTTGAAAACATCATAAAGACCGTTTCAGGACGCCTCATTATCGGCACATTCGCCTCGCAGTTCGAGCGCATGATCCACATCATGGAAACCGCAGAGAAACACAATAAAAAGATTGTCCTTGTCGGTCGTTCAATAAAGACCAATCTCGAAATTGCCGAGAAAACCGGCCTCTTGAAAGTACCCAAAGATACCTTCATCCCTGAACAGGAGCTTGGCGACTACCCGCCAGACAAGATTGTCATCCTATCGACCGGCGCACAGGGTGAAGAGTTCGGTGGACTCATGCGTCTCTCAACAAAGCAGAATAAATACATCACACTCAATGAGCGCGACACTATCGTGCTCTCCTCTTCGGTCATCCCGGGCAACGAAATAGCGGTTCAGAAATTGAAGGACAACCTCTACCGCCACAACGTAACACTCATTCACTATCGCTCATCAGATGTCCACTCGACCGGCCACGGCAATACAGGAGAACTCGTCTGGATCAATAAGCAAGTACACCCGACATTCTTTATGCCAGGCTATGGCTATCGCTCCATGACCACGTGCCACGCAAAGGCGGTCGAGCAATCCGGCTTTCCGCGTGAGAACATCATCCTCGCGGACAACGGCACCGTTATCGATATCGAGGACGGCGTACGGCTGAATGTGCACAAACAAAAAGTCCCTTCCACGCCGATGGTTGTCGACGGCTTTACTATTGGCGACATACAGGAGGTCGTCATCCGCGACCGCCAATCACTCGCGAAGGACGGGATGTTCGTCATTATTGCGAGCGTTAACTTAAAAACCGGGAAGCTTCGCAAATCGCCCGACATCATCAGTCGTGGATTCATCTATTTGCGTGAATCACAAAATCTTCTGAACGAGGCGCGTATCCTTATAAAAAAGACGATTGAGGACTCCACACAGAATATGAACCCGGTCGATCTCGATTATGTGAAGAACAATCTCACTGATGTGCTAGCTGGATTCCTATTTTCCCGCACCAACAAAGCTCCGATGGTAATTCCTGTGCTTATCGGAATGTGATTTTACTAAACGTAAAATCATGTCGATAAAAGAAAGCGCCGCATTTGCGGCGCTTTCTTTTATCGACTAGCGGGGAGCCGCTCCCTCTCGTTGTAGTAATTTTAATCACTAGAGCGGCAAGGCAAAAGCCTTGCCGCGCTTTTGTATGAGACCTTCAGTGCTGAGATCGTGAAGCGCTTGATGCACTTGAGGAACTCTCTCCCTATCGAAAAGATGTTTGAGACGCGCTTCAGTGCGTGAGCCCGTGGTAAGATCGCGAAGAATTGCGCCACGAACCTCTCGTAAAGAGCCAGCGAACTTCGACTGTTTCGTGTAGTTTCGAGTACGTGCATTATGCGAGACACCCGAACGCTTGAGGTGCGCTCCGTAGTCCATAAGTGCGCTATACCATTCTCGCGACTTCCCTTTTGACAGCACTCCTGCGAGAATTTTTTCAATCTCCTTATCCGATATTTTTCTTTTATTCGGGAAGAAATGAGAAATAACTGCTGTGCGAATATTTGTCTCAATCATGATGACATCCTGATTGTATGCAAACGTCGCTACCGCACGCGCAGTATAAGGACCAACACCGGGAAACGCTTGGATCTCTTCAACGCTCTTTGGAAATTCCCCGCCGTAGTTCTTAATCAATTCTTTTGCAGCTTGATGCAGCATTTTCGCACGACGATTGTAGCCGAGTCCTTGCCAGCTTTGGAGCACCTCGGGGAGTGACGCCTTCGCGAGCGCACGAGCGGTCGGAAACTTCTTTAGAAAGTTTTTATAGAAAGGAATTACACGCTCCACTTGCGTCTGCTGTAGCATCACTTCCGAAACAAGAATTCTGTATGGGTCTTTCGTCTTCCGCCATGGCAGATCATGTCGCCCAGATTTTTTATAATGCGTCCAAACAATTTTACGGAATATCGCGCTTCCTGACATACATACTCACTTCGCCTTCGGCCAGCAAAGGGCGGCAGGCGGCCAGAGTTTCGTAAGAGGATGTCCGGCACAATCGTGCGGGCGCGCGGGACATACGTACCTGCCGTAAAGAACGAGACCATTGTTCACGTATTTCCAATCTTTTTTTGGTATGAGAGCCTCGAGATCTTTCGAGATCTTTGTCAGGTCAGTATTGTCGGCGAGGTCGAATCGTTTAGCGAAACGCTTTACGTGAGTGTCAGTCGGAATACCTTCCCATATGTCATGAAGGTCACCAAGAATAACGTGCGCCGTCTTGTAGCCCACGCCTGGTAATTCGACAAGCTCTGCTTCGGTCTGCGGCACGATCCCGTTGTGTCGCGCATGGATCTCTTTCGCTGCCCCGATAATCGCCTTTGCTTTATTTCGAAAGAATGTGACGGAAGAAATTTCTTTTGTAAAAATCGCTGGCTTCGCGTTCGCAAAATCATGTGGCGTTTTATATTTCTTAAAGAGAGTTGCGGTCAGTTTATTTACTGCTTTATCAGTACACTGCGCCGACAGTATGACTGCCACAACAAATTGAAACGGTGCCGTATGTACGAGCTCGCTCTTCGGAGTTGGGTATGTCCTTTTTAGGTACGAGACGATTTTCTTTGCACGGAGCGCCCGTTCTTTTTGTTTCGCCGGGGTCATCGAGCCAGTATTTTCAGATCAGCAATAACTTCCGTCGCATGTACTTCAGGCTTCACTTTTTCATACACCTTTGCGATCTCCCCTTCTGGATCGACGAGGAACGACGTGCGTCGCGTGCCCATGTACGTTTTCCCCATAAATTTTTTCTCACCAAACACACCATACTGCCCTACCACTTCTTTATTCACATCAGCAAGAAGGGTAAACGGTAATTCGTAGGCACTCGCAAATTTCTTATGACTTGCGACACTGTCGGTTGAAACTCCGAGTACGATTGCATCGATGTTAGTAAAATCTTTGAATTGATCCCGAATTGTGCAGGCCTCAATCGTGCACCCCGGAGTATCATCCTTCGGATAAAAATAGAGCAGGAACCACTTCCCCTTATAATCAGAGAGACTGTGCTCCTTCCCTTCTTGATCAGGAAGAGTGAAGGCGGGCGCTCGAGTACCAATTTCCGGTATTTCCATTGGCGCAACTATAGCATCTCAGACGTATGTTCCTCGTGAGGGAAAGCAAAATTGAAGAAAATGAGGAGGAGCGCACCCGCAGAAAAGATAGTAAAGAGAAGGAGGATAGAGACGCCAACGACAGGTACGAGTGCGATGAGCGAGAACGCGAGCATGCCGAACACACCATCGCGCCACAACACCGTTTCTCGTTTTGAAAATTGACGTGCAAATATACCACCGATCAAAATACCTGCGTAGAGAAGCGCGAAAAGTACGAGTAACGCGTACAGGATAATGAGAAGGAGCGCGAGACCAATACCGACAAACGTAAGAGCGAGCAGAGTAACGAGGACCGGTGCTGCCACAAGTATCGCAAAACCAAGCAACATCGTAAGAAAAATACCCCTCACGCGTGCAGTATAGGCGCGATCAACGACTGCTTCCGCAAGCCTTGGGAAAAGACCGGCCAAAAGTCCCGCAAGAATAAGTGCACCAAAAATACGAACGAAAAGGAAGAATCCGATACTCACGAGCGCAAGTATGCGCGATGTGCCGATATCAGGCAGGTAAGAAGCGTTTGTATATTTAACACCCCCGATTATCGTCGCTGATGCAGGGATTATCGCCGTTTCAGGCGCTTCATAGGAGAACTTCCCGCGAATAGTAGTCCCCTCTGCAAGAGTAACTCGACCACTCGCAACGATGTCGACATCGTCTACGAAGTCGCCCGCAAGTGAGATATTATTGCCATACAAAGTGACGGGACCCAATGCGCCGTTGGTCAAAGTGGCGTTCGCGGCAATGATAAAGGTACTCCCCATTGAACGACCGGAATCGTGAACGGAAAGCCCGAGGGCGACAAGATCACCTCCGACCGGTTCTCCAATCGTAATACTTCCGCCCATTGCCCGAAGATCTCCGCCTATTTTTGCGCGTGAACTTATCGAACCCGCAATAAGGAGCTCATCGCCATCCACTCTTGCCGCAGTTACAATCGACCCGCCAAAAGCTGAGAAGTCGCCGGCAACTGGCGCAGTAAGTACGACTGAAGCACCTGCGGCATATGCATTCCCAGGCGAAGAACTTGTGGCAATCAGTGACTGCGCAGCAAAGAAAGACGCCGGACCATTAGCTGCAAGCACACTCAGTGGCAGGAGGAACGAAATAGATAGAGCGACCAAGACACGCTTCATAACGAGTAGGATACGCTCTTGGATACCCCTACGCAACTGATACACTAAAACAGATGAAAGAGCTGACTAAAGAAGAGCACCACGTGATACGAGAAGGCGGCACAGAGGCCCGCTTCTCTGGCAAATACGTCAACAATCACGAAGCGGGTATGTACACCTGTCGGGCCTGTGGCGCAACACTATTTAGCTCAGACGCGAAGTTTGATTCAGGTACTGGCTGGCCATCTTTCACTGATCCAGCAGTCGCTGAGAATGTGGGGACTCGTAGCGACGATACGCTTGGCATGCGCCGTACAGAAGTATTTTGTAAAAACTGCAATGGACATTTGGGGCATGTCTTTGAAGACGGTCCCGCCGAAAAGGGCGGGAAACGTTATTGTATTAATTCGGTTTGTCTCGATTTTGAAAAGAAAGATTAAGCTTGCTCCGAAAATGTGCTCATTTTCGGAGTGATTTTCGCTCCTTGGGTTACCAAGGAAAAAATCAAATGTGGCAAACGACACGACCGGGATTCTTTTCGGCATAGCGCTGATGATATTCTTCTGCTTTCCAAAAAATACTCGCCGATTCGATCGAGGTTGCAATAGTTTTGGGTAAATACTGTGACGCAAGTTCTTTTTTCACTTTCTCAGCAATCTCTTTTTGTTCTTCAGAGTGACAGAAAATAACTGACCGATACTGTTCGCCCACATCCGGACCCTGTCGATTCATCTGCGTAGGATCATGGAGCGCAAAGAATTTCTTCACGAGCGTTTCGTACGATACTTTCTCGGGGTCGTATGAAATTTCGACCGCTTCGGCATGACCAGTGGTACCGTCACATACACGTTCGTAGGTGGGACTCTCAACATGTCCTCCGGTATAACCCGATGTCGCATCTAGCACGCCCGGTACCGAAAGAAACGACGCTTCCACGCCCCAGAAACATCCTGCTGCAAACGTCGCTTTTCCCATGTAATTATTATACGCCTACCGGAGAATCTTCCAGCGCTTATAGAGCGCAGCAGTAGCGAAAAGGTCACCGGCATTATAGTGCGCAATGTCGAGATATTTTTTCTCTTTGTAGAGGGTGGCGACGTCGTCGCCGGTGGTGCCGGATGCTTTCGGACTTTGTATGCCGAGCGCGCGACAAAAAAGATGTAAACTCTTGCGGAAGCGCGCGGCGCCGTAAAACGTAAGTTGATCCATGAGATCGATATGTGTGACGCCTCTCTGCATCGAGAGGTAGCGATTACTCAGCAAGTCTCTCGTTGGCACGACGTTGTGTACCATCGAACGGATAGCGAGAAACGGCGCGTCGAAACCGCGACCATTGAATGAGACAAACTCCGTGCAGACGGCTGCGATTTTCCAGAATTGTTCGAGCATTGCCTTCTCATCCATTACTTCGTATTTGATGCCATTTCCCTCGCTTGCTTCTATAGTTGCGTCAGGAGCGGAGAAATATACGGCGCCTTTCTCTCGTTCAGTGTCATACACACCGATTGCAACAATAGAACCAGTCAAAGGAGAAAGTCCCATTCCCTCTTTTAATTCCTTCATCTCATACGCATACTCTTCGTCGTTCTTCGACGACTCACGCAAATACCATGAGAGGTTGTGCTGCGTCGTCTCGTCAAGAGCATCCCACTCCTCGCCGACTGTCTCTATATCAAATACAAGTGCCATAAACACAGTATATACTGCACGGATGAACGCAAAAATGATTCGAGCGATTGTTGCCCTCGTACTCACGCTCGCGGCAGGTGGTGCGGGATATGCGGCAGGCGGCAGTGAGATGGAGAGTACGGCCGTAAGCATTCCCGCACAAACCGTTTCGGCGCCAATCACGGGCACGACACGCGTCATTTATAGTCTTGATTCGAAACAAAATGATCAAGAACTCATTGCTCTTATCAATGACGCAGAGGAGCACGTCTACTTTGCGATTTATACGTTCACCCTTCCCAACATTGCTGATGCACTTGTCGAAGCGAAAAAACGCGGGGTTGATGTGAGAGGGATTGTGGACTCAAAACAAAGCAGTAATAGCTATGGCGCGCCCATTGTCGCTACAATGAGTGCTGCCGGCATTCCAATCGTGACCGAGAAGCATGCGACCGGAAATGGCATCATGCACATCAAACTCCTTGTGACAGAAAAAGCGTATGCGTTTGGCAGTTACAACTGGACCCGATCTGCGACAACTATCAACGATGAAATTCTTGAAATCGGTACTGACCCTCCGCTCCGACAGGCATATGAAAACATATTGAAACGACTGCTCGACGCCTACAAAGGCAACGCGGCCGCTAGCGCGGCCGCGCCTGTTTCTATCGGAACAATCGACTATACCGAAGCAGGCGCACATATCGGCGATCTTGCTTCAGTACGCGGTACTCTCATTGAGGCCTATACCTCCAAGAGTGGCACTGTCTTTCTTGATTTCTGTAAGAGCTACAAGAGCTGCCCGTTTTCTGGCGTTATCTTCGCCGATGACGCGAAGAAATTCGGGGACCTTTCTCGATATGTTGGCACCACTATCACCCTCACCGGAAAGATTTCATCGTATCAGAGTAAAGCCGAGATAATCCTCTCCAACCCGAACCAGATTTCAAAATAATCCTCCAGAACAGAGCCCTTTAAGGAACTTGCTCTGTCTACCCTTTTCATGCTATATTATCAGCACTTCCAGTGGCTACTGACCGACTTCGTATAAATAATGAGATCCGCGCGCAAGAATTGCGCGTTATTAGTAACGATGGAGGAAATTTAGGTGTCCTCACGCTCGATGCGGCGCTCGCAGCGGCGAAGCTGGCAGGGCTTGATCTCATCGAAATTTCTCCCTCGGCCGTCCCGCCCATTGCGAAGATCATGGATTATGGTAAATTCGAGTACGAGCGTAGCAAGAAGGAAAAGGTAGCAAAAGCCAAGGTCAAAGTGTCCGAAACCAAGGAAGTCCAGATCAAGGTAGGCACGGGCGACCATGATATGGGACTTAAGGCGAAAAAGGCGGCCGAATGGATGGCTGAAGGCCATCGAGTACGCGCCGAGCTCTTTCTCAAAGGCCGCTACAAGGGCATGGAGGAGGCATTCCTAAAGGAACGCCTCGAGAGGTTTCTCAAGCTCATTCCCTATGCCTATAAGATCGCTGAGCCGGTCGCAAGAAGCCCAAAGGGCTTCGCCGGAGTCATCGAGCGAGACCTTATAGCCCAGGCGAAACGCGAAAAGGAAGCAAAAACAGCCAGCAAGTGACCCTGCTGAATCAACCACATGAAAACCAACAAATCATATTCAAAAAGAATCCGTGTAACACGCAATGGTAAACTCATGGCGCGTGCGAAAGGACAAAACCATTTCAATGCAAAGGCAAGTGGTTCCGAGCGTAGCGGCAAGCGTCGCCCGGTCGAGATCAACCTGTCAGTGAAGGTCCGCCGACGCTTTCTTCCAGGCACTGGTGCGTAATTAATTTAGCTTGTAACCATTTCAGTATGACAAGAATCAAAGGAGGAGTAATGGCGCAGAAGCGCCGCAAGAATGTTCTCGAACGAGCCAAGGGCTATCGTGGCGTACGCTCTAAGAAGGAGCGCTATGCTCATGAGGCGCTCATGCGCGCAGGACGCTATGCGTTTGCCCACCGTCGCGACAAGAAAACCGACTTCCGCCAGATCTGGATTGTCCGATTGAATGCCGCTGTCCGCGAGAACGGCCACAAATCATACAGCACGTTCATTGCGAAGCTTAAGAAGACTGGTTTTGCCCTCGACCGAAAAGTCCTCGCGCAATTCGCCTCTGAACACCCGGAAGTTTTCACCCGCATCGCCAAACAAGTCGTCTAACAAAACTAAAACCGCCCTTTCGGGGCGGTTTTAGTTTCAGAATTTATTTTTCACTCAGATATTTAAATCGTGGAATTCGTTTCCCTTCAAATTCTACTTCTTCTAGAAACATCGTGAGAGGTCTCACCCAAAGTTTCGACATCTCGTTTTCATAAAGTGCTTCATACACGACCATATCTTCCAACGTCTCACTATGCTTCGCCATGCCGATTACTCGATACTTCTTACCACTTTTATAGTGCTCGTATATACCCGGTTTTAAATCCATAAAAATTCAAGAGACAAAAACTTTATCAATTTCCTCCGCAAGCCCTCGATCTTTAACAGTTACCGTACTGCCACTATCGTGAGTGGTGGTTGAGATGCATACTTTTTTGTAATCTTTAAGACAGATGTTCGGATGGTGCTGCGTACGTTCAGCTATCTCCCCTATCCTATTTACAAACACAAGTGCTTCCTTAAAATCTTTGAATTCGAAAATCTTTTGTAGGGTATTATCTACTTCACTCCATTCATTTTCCATAACTGAAGTATAGCAACCTGAATATAACTAGACTTTTTTGACTGTGTCTTTCGTGATCTCCCATGTCTGCCCTAGCTCGGGGACGATAGCGCGAGCGCCAAGATAGTCGTGAATGCGCTGCGCGAGGAATCGCTCAGCCTTTGGTTCGCCGATGGCGGTGAAAATGACTTTGGGACGTTGTTCAGACAGTGCTGCTTCCGCGAATTTGAGCAGCTCGTCGCGATCGGCATGAGCTGACCATCCTTCGAGTTTTTCTATCTTTGCTTTTATTTTTATTTCGTCACCGCCAAGACGTACCGAAGACGCACCCTCTACTATGCGTCGACCCGGCGTGCCGGGCGCCTGATAGCCGACGATAAAGAGTGTCGTTGTCGGGTCAGGTAAATAGCGCTTCTCCCATCCGCCAATCCGGCCGCCATGGCTCATTCCCGCTCCGGCGATGATGATCTTTGGTCCAGGCACTTTTTCTATCGCCATCGACTCGTTACGTGAGGGAGTCTGTTTTAAAAATGGAAATTCGAAAATACTTCCCTCTCGCTTCATCTCATCTTCAGTTTCGGGCTTAAAGTACGTAAGGCCCCATTTCTCGTAGACTGCAGTCACCTTGATTGCAAGCGGTGAGTCCAGAAACACCGGAATTTTCGGAAGAGACCCGTCCGAGAAAAAATTCGAAAGTTCATAGAGCATGAGCTGCGTACGCTCAAGTGAGAACGCAGGGATAAGAATAGTGCCCCCTCGTCTAATCGCGAGTTGTAGTTTCCCTTTAAGCAACATATCTCGCGTCGCTCTCTGCGGATGGAGCCGATCGCCATAGACGCTTTCCATAACAAGTGCATCTGCATCCGGCACTGGCTCCCAATTAGGTAAGAGAGGCGAGGGCGAATTACCGATGTCGCCCGTGAGAGCGATAGTGACACCCTCTTCATCTTTTATCCGTACACTCGCCGAACCGAGGATGTGACCGATATTCCGCAGATACGCCGAAAGCCCTGGCGCAATTTCTTTCTCTGTATGATAGTCCAATGTTTCAATGAACGAAAAGGTTCTATCGACATCCTGCTCTTCGTAGAGCGGTGCTTTATTATGCCGACGCGCCTCGTCATAAAGAATACCGACCGAGTCACGCAAAATAAGCTCGGCGAGATCTTTTGTCGGCGGCGTCATATATATCTTCCCGCGGAAGCCATCGCGTACGAGCTTTGGAATGCGACCGACATGGTCCAAATGCGCATGCGTGAGAACAAGAGCATCAATTTTCGTGACATCGTAGGGAAACGGTTCATAGATATGTCCTTCAACAAAATCAGCACCTTGCTCAATGCCACAATCAACAAGGACTTTCCCACGAGCGCCTTCAATTAAAAAATTGGAGCCGGTCACCTTCCCTGCCCCACCATAGAAACTGAGTCGCAATGACATGCATGAAATGTAGCATACGCAGGACGCGAAAAACCGCTCTTCACAGAGCGGTTTTTCGCGGAGCCGTCCTCTTAAGCAACTTAATCTTGCCAGGTGGGTGCCCGAATGGCAGCTTTCGGATTTCCTCGCGGAATTCACCAAACTGCCTGAATGCTAAGCTCCCAAAAATAAGGCAAGTTGCGTTTTTAAGAACAGCTCCACTTGTAACTATACACCCGATTTTTTTGTTGGAGTACCAACGAGTAAAAATCGTGCCTGAAATGAGCACATTTCAGGCCGTATTTTATAAAATGACCCTGTGGAGAACTACCTAACTGAGTATGTCCCTCATGTCCGCGTTATAGAGAGTAGCCTCGTGCGGCACGCGATATTTCATTATTTCGGCAGGCTTAAACCAGTGCGGAATTTCTTTTTCTGCTTCGGGAACTGAGCCAGACGCATGTATGAGATTACGAATAGCGCGAGTATCAGTATCCGCCATTTGATATGAATCGAGGACGAAATCTCCGCGAATTGTACCTACGTTCGCGCTTCGAGGCTCGGTGCTTCCCGTAATCTTTCGTACCAGCTCAACCGCATGACCGCCCTCCCAGATCATTGCGATGACAGGTCCGCTCGACATATATTTCTTCAAACTCACGACGACGCTGTCCGCTACTTCGATTGGATCAGACGAAGGTGGTTTTTCTCCCTTTTTCACATAGCTTGCGATGGCCTTCTCACCGACGGCCTTTTTCCAATTTGGATCGAGAAGATAATGCTCCTCAATCATCTCCTCCGTCGGGATAATCATTTTGATCGCGACAAGCTTGAGTCCGGTACGCTCATAGCGCTTGATGATCTCCCCAATAAGCGCACGCTGGATGCCGTCAGGCTTGACTATAACGAGTGTTCTTTCTGTTTTAGGATGTGCCATGTTTTAAAAATTAATCAGCCGATTGATTGAAGGACGTGTCCACGGCAATCATGCGGTAATGATACGCGCTCCTCCCTTTTCAATCAATATCGTGTGTTCGAAATGGGCGGAGCGGGAACCATCCTTAGTTCTATATGTATAACCATCCGGAGCAAGAACTACGGACGCTTTCCCTGCGGCCGAAATGGGCTCCAGAGCAAGCACCATACCCTCGAAGAGCAATTCTCCTTCTCTTGGTTTACCAAAATTTGGAATGAAGGGCTCCTCGTGAACAAGGTCACCGACCCCATGTCCTCCGAGCTCCTTCACCACCTTAAAGCCCGCGCTCTCAATCTCTTTTTGAATGGCCGAGGAAATGTCGCCGATATGGTTCCCCGGAATAGCCTGCGCAATACCTGCCGTAAGTGCAACCTCCGTTGCAGCAACAAGCTTCTTCGTATCCTCGCTTATCTGCCCTACTGGCACGGTGATGGCGGCATCAACAATAACGCCCTTATGAGTAAGCCCGAGATCGAGACCGACGATATCACCCTCTTTCAGGATTTTCACCGATTCATTCGGGATACCATGCACAACCTCATCGTTTATTGAGACACAGAGCGTCGCAGGGTAGGGTCGCCCTGCACCCTCAGGCGTATAGCCAAGGAAACATGGTTCATCGCCACCATCGCGAATCATGTGTTCCGCAAAGTCATCGAGCTCTTCGGCCGAGACACCCGGAGCAACTTTGGCACGCAGCGCCCCAAGCACAGCCGCGAGACGCTTCCCTGCTTCAATGAGATTACCCCGCTCAACGTCGTTTTTGATCGTCATTTTATATCGAGTGCTGCACGAATATCTTCAGCAATCCGTTCTGGCGGTTGTTCGCCATTTATCTCGATAAGCGTACCGGCTTTACGAAACACTTCAATCGCCGGCTCGGTATACTCACGGTATTCTTTCAATCGCTCACCAACGACTGAATCATCGGCGCGTCCTTCTATTTTTTTGCGGCCAGCAAGACGACGATTGACTTCTTCGTCGGACACTTGAATATCAAAAATGAAAAAAGGACGATTAAGCCACCGAAGAGAGTCAATGACAAGTTCGGCTTCAGGCACCTTGCGGTTGAAACCATCGAAGATGGCTCCAGAATCCCCCGCAATCGAGAAGAGTGACTTCAGATAGAGATACATCGCGAACCAATGTGGAGCGAGCATTCCGGCATCATTTTCTATCTTCACTTTCCGACCAACGGGCGTATCATTCTGCGAAATCTCACGGAAGAGCTTCCCTGAGGCGAATACAGGCCAACCGGTATGTTCTGCAAGCAGCTTTGCCTGAGTACCCTTCCCGCATCCTGGCTTCCCGATGAAGAAAATGGTGTGTGTTTCCATTTACCTATTTTAGCACTTTTAGTATTCGCGAAGCGAAACTTGTGCGTCGATTTTGCGAGCGAGGTCGAGAGCGACCTGTACGGCAATAAGAAGCGCCGTGCCACCGAGCACGATCGTCGTAATGCCGGTGAGCCCTTGGATAATCGAAGGAGACACCGCAATAAGACCGAGGAAGAAGGCCCCCGGAAGAGTGATGCGATTCACCACCTTGCCTATGTATTCTTCTGTCTCGCGACCTGGGCGCACACCTGGAACAAAGGCGCCCGTCTTCTGGAGGTTCTCTGCGACGCGGTGAGGCTCAAAAGTGACGGCGGTATAGAAATACGTGAACAACACCACGAGGAAGAAGTACACTGAACCATACCCCCATGGATTAGAGAGGAATGCCGTGTACCAGAGAGCCGCGCTTGACGCGAAAGGGACATGCAACGCTCCAATCATCGAAAGTGCCATTTGCGGAAGGAGCAGAAGTGAGAGTGCAAAGATAATAGGAATGACGCCCGCTTGCAGAAGACGGATAGGGAGATAGGTCGCGGCGCCTTGTGAGAGCGCCGTACCACGCACTGCCCTAGCATAGGCAATCGGTATAGAGCGTTCGGCATCGGATACAACTACTACCGCATACATCATTGCGACAGCAAGAATGGTAAATGCGAGGAAGCTAGGAATATCTGCCGCCGTTGCAGCGAAAATGGCTTGCGAAATACTTGCAGGAATACTTGCAAGAATTCCTGCAAGGATGATGAGTGAAATTCCGTTTCCAATACCAAATTCCGTTACGAGCTCGCCGATCCACATAAGGAGCAAGGAGCCCGCAGTCACTACCGCAATATTCGCAATAAGCGATACGGTGCCCAAATGCGCTATGATGCCCTGATTTTCGAGAAGCGACAAAAAAGCAAAAGCCTGTAAAACGCTAATGGGGATAGTGAGAAGACGGCTCCACTGCACAAATTTTGCACGGCCCGCTTCACCTTCTTCATGATACGCTCGTTTCACTTGAGGAAAGATGATGGTACCGAGCTGCATAATGATGGAAGCCGTAATAAACGGACCTACACCGAGCATGACAATCGAAAGTTGTGAAAGTCCTCCGCCTGAAAATATATTGAGAAGACCGAGAAACTGATTGTTCGCAAAAAATGCTGCGAGCGCAGTCTTGTCGACACCAGGAATTGGTATTGACGCAAGAAGACGGAAAACTGCGAGCGCGCCAATAAGAAAGAGTATGCGGAAACGAATTTCAGGATCACCGAACGCGAGTTTTAATTTGTGAATGAAAGAATTAAGCATGAATTGTGCCGCCAGCCGCAAGAAGCGCGGTGCGAGCGACAGTAGATAAGGTACATCCTTCGACAACGAGAGCTTTTGCAATAGATCCCGCGCCCAAAATCTTTACCACCGGTACGCGCCCTTTCGCACGACGCACCAAATCCTTCGCAAGAAGTGTTGCTGGAGACACTGTTTCGCCAGATTTGTATACCGCTTCAATTGCGGAGAGATTCACAACCGAGACGGGGATACGATTCGTCCGAACGGTACGTGCACGATTCTTGCCATGGCCCCGAAGCTTGGGAAGCTTTTTAATGAGATCGCGAGACTCAGGACGAATCTTGTGTCCGGCACGAGCAGTCTGCCCTTTTCCGCCACGACCTGAGGTCTTGCCGCGCTTCCCACCGCGCCCAACAGGTGGATTTTTTCTATTCTTGGTACGAGGAGAGAATGAATGGAGTTGCATACGTAAAAAATTATTTTGTGCGCAATTTCCTAAGAGCCGCAACTGTTGCACGTGCGATGGTGAGCTTGTTCTTGGAACGTGTGTGAATTTTGGTCACGACATCAGTCACACCAGCAAGATCGAGCACCGTACGCACTGCCGAACCAGCGACGAGACCGCGCCCTTCCGAAGGAATGATCTCGATGGTGGATGAGGCGTATTTCATACTGACCTGGTGCGGAATCGATCCAGACGCCGTGCGTGGAACCGTGAAAAGATGCTTTTTCGCATCACGCGTTGCCTTATCTATAGAAAGCGCAGTGTCGACACCTTTCCCGAGACCGACGCCGACACGACCTTTCCGGTCGCCAATAACTACCACGAGACTGAAATTGAAACGGCGGCCGCCGGCCATCACGCGTGCTACGCGCCTGGCATCTATCGTGACCTGTTCGAACTCTCCGCGTTCGCGTGGAGGACGTGCGCGACCACCTGCGCGTGGTGCACGACCACGCAAAGATCCTCGACCACCTGCGCGCGCGGAAGGAGCGCTTGCGGACACGGCTGCTCCTGCATCTGGTGCTCCGGTAGTAAGATCGGTTTGGGCAATTGCCTCAGATGTTGCCGACGCATCTTCTGTAACGATAGTCTCTACCGGTACACCTTCCACTTCCTGTATCGTTTCTTTTTCCATCGGTGTAGTCATGAGTATTAAAAAGTAAGACCGCCCGCACGAGCAGCATCAGCAAGAGCTTTGACTTGACCGCCGTAGCGATATCCACCGCGATCAAACACGATAGCAACAATCCCAGCCACCTTGGCCTTCTTAGCGATTGCCGCTCCAACAGACGTCGCCTGTACGGACTGTGGTCCCTTAAATTCGCGTCCGTGCGATGCGGCGACTGTATTCCCTGCCGTATCATCGATGAGCTGTGCCGAGACGAATCGATTGCTCCGGTAGACGGCGAGACGAGGGCGCTCTGCAGTACCTTTGATCTGCGCACGCACCCGCGCATGGCGGCGCTTGCGGAGTTCACTATTTGTTGCGGGTGTGTGTTTCATAATTTTGTATGCTCTATTTTATACAGCTTTCTTACCCTGCTTGCGACGTATGACTTCGTCGTCGTAGCGGATACCTTTACCGAGATATGGTTCCGGCGGCTTTATGCGTCGAATATCTGCCGCAAATTGCCCAACCGACTCTTTATTTGCACCCTCGATCTTGATTATATTCTTTTCTACTGTTGCCGTGACATCCTCTGGGATTTTAAGCGCGACCGTATGAGAAAATCCGACCGTGAGAACAACATCACTCCCTTTAACCTCGACGCGGTAGCCCACTCCTTCGAGGATAAGCTTCCTCGTATAGCGATTTTCAACCCCTTGCACCATGTTCTTCACATGAGAAGCGAAGGTGCCGATAAGCATCCTGCCAAGACGAGAACGGTCCTTCGTGGTAATTAAAACACCTGTCGCATCAACCGCAATATCAACTGAAGGATGCACGCGCTTGGTAAGCGTACCTTTCGATCCCTTCACCGTGAGCGTACCTCCCGCTACCGATACATCAGCTTTCCCTACCGCTATTGATTTTTTTGCAAGTCGGCTCATATGATTACCAAATTTCAAAAAGTTCCTCGCCCCCGTATCGGTTTTTACGTGCCTCTGTGTCTGAAATGATACCCGCCGAGGAGGAAAATATGCGTGCTCCCGTACCACCCTTCACTTTGTGTGCAGCTGTATACGGAGCATAGAGACGGCGACCAGGTTTCGAAATTCTCTTCACACCGCGCAGCCGTGCATGATCCTGCTCATCGTAGGCAAGCGTCGCAACAAACATCCTCTTTACCTCTTCGCCTTCCTTGATCTTCGTCTCGACATGGGTCAGGAAGCCAAGCTCTTTGAGTTTCTTTGCAATGGCAACGAGGTGGGCTGAATATGGCACCGGAACTTCGCGCGCACCGATAAGGGCAGCGTTCTGGAGACGGATTATAAAATCACCGACGCGGTCAGTTACCATGATGCTTTCTTTACACCCGGGATCTTCCCTTCGCGGGCGAGCTCGCGGAACTGAATGCGCGAGAGACCGAAGACCTGCATATAGCCACGGGAACGACCGGTAATCGCGCAACGGCTTTTGAGGCGTACGGGCGATGAATTTCTCGGAAGCTTTTGAAGGCCGAAAGTGTCGCCAGCCAACTTCAAAGCAGCACGCTTTACAGCGTACTTCTTCACAAGTTTGATCTTCTTGGCGTATCGCGCCAGCTGGGACTTTTTAGCCATAAGTAAAAAATAAAGCTCCGAAGAGCGTGTGAGTAATGTATCACTTAGGTATTCTTGCGTCAAACCTTTGGCTGATTGCCGAACGTTTGCTGTAGCAGCTTACGTTTTTCCTGTCTATTGAAAAGCATAATCCACACAATGATGGCGACGCTAGCGAGAATGAGGACAATACCAGAAATCGTCGGTAGTTGGACAATTCCAGTTAGAAGCATGACAGCGACGCCACTTTTGTACCATTTTTTCAGCAAGAGGAACAGGCTTGCCGCGGTACCTATGTATCCCAAACCAGCTGCGTAACCAGCTATATCCCCAAATATTCCCTTTGTGAAGGAAAAAGCGGCCTGAAGCATGAAAAGAAGGATAAGTACATAGACTATCTTCACCGTCTGGGGAGAATCCTCATCACTTCCAAGCGTGCCACCTTTGAATTGTTGATACGTTCTCTTTAAAAGAGAACGCCAATAAATTACAGCCGCCCGTATGAAAAGTCCGGCGAGTAGCGCAATAGAGACGCCACCAACGACTTGTATTGCCACGATTGTATTGTGATCATACATTTTATCACCTAAATAATACATCGAAACGTCACGCCCGTTCGCACTTATCCACACCTACTTTCACAAAAGGGTTGAACCTTTTTTGCTAGCGCCTGAGTCAACGATAAGCGGCATACCGAGATGACGGAAGAAAGCCTCGGCCTCGGCCTTCCCTTTTGCAGTAGTAACGATAGTAATAGCGAAACCGAAGACATCCTTAAGATCTTCATCGCTCGTTTCCGGAAAGATTGTGTTCTCTTTGATACCAACGGTAAGATTACCCATTTCGTCAATCGCTGAAGCCTTCAGTCCGCGGAAGTCGCGAGTACGAGGGAGTGCGATGTGGATGAGCTTGTCGATGAAGTCATACATTCGTGCACCGCGGAGCGTGACTTGGAGGCCGACGGTATCGCCCTCACGCACCTTGAACGAAGCAATGGAGAGGCGTGCGGGACGAGGTGCAGGCTTCTGTCCGGTGATCTTCGTAAGACGATCTTGAATGAGCTCAAGCTGTTTCTTGTCTCGCTTCTTCCCAACGCCCGAAGACACGATGATTTTCTGAATACGTGGGCTCTGCATCGAACTCGTATAACCGAACGTTTCCGCAAGTGCGAGATAGGCTGACTGCTGGCGCTGTTTGGTAATAGACATAATTATTTTCCGCTACGTTTTACATTCGATGCGTTAATCGGGCGTGGGCGCTCGACGATACGACCAACCTGCCCTGTGCGACCCTTCATGTGACGCTTGAAGAGCGCAACACCCTCGACAACAACTTTGTTCTCTTTCGGCAACGCGCGGACGACCGGACCGGACTTGCCCTTGTCCTTGCCTGCGATCACTTTCACGATATCTCCTTTTTTTACATGCATACCAAAAAAATTAAACGACTTCGGGTGCGAGGGAGATAATAGAGTGCCAGCCAAGCTCGGAAAGTTCGCGTGGCACCGGACCGAAGATGCGATTCCCTTTCGGAGCCATCTCCTTCCCTTGCTTCTCGATAAGTACGACTGCGTTTTCATCAAAACGAATGTATGAGCCATCCTTACGACCGAACGGCTTGACCTGTCGCACGACAACAGCGCGAAATACATCTTTCTTCTTCACTGCTTTGCGAGGTTCGGCAGTCTGTATAGAGACGACGACGACGTCCCCGATCTCCGCATAGCGGCGCTGACTTCCGCCGAGCACCTTGAAAATGCGGGCGACTTTACCGCCGGAATTGTCTGCGACCATAACGATGGATTGAGGTTGCAACATATTAATTATTCTCGCTCTCCGTAGACACCGTCTTCGTAGGGTCGATGGCGAAATGCTTCAGTTTGGAAATAGGGCGTGTGGCGACAATCGTGACGGTATCGCCCACTTTTACCGTATTGCCTGGATCGTGTGCAAGGTATTTCTTCGAACGTACGAAATATTTCTTGTACTTCGCATTTTTTACGTAACGATCGACTTTGACCGTGGCAGTATCCTTCATCGCCGTCTTTACGACGACGCCGATGAATGATTGGGGACGAATAATTTTTTGTTCCATATAATTTATGCGGCGAGAACGCGAGCATGTTGCTCGGTAAGCATCCGCGCGATTTTTGTACGGAGCTTCCCCTTAGCATTCGGGTCCTTGGCACGTGCCCCAGCAGCAGAAAAGCGCTCTGTGCGGAGTTCAGCACGAGTTTCAGTGAGAAGCTTGAGAAGCTCCTGATCGGTTTTGGTCTTCATGTTATCTTTTTTTGTCATACAAATAGGAAAAAAGCAATCTTAACGGCGCGCGATTATTGAAGTAGTAACCGGCAATTTCATGCCAGCCTGTCGAAGATGCGCCCGAGCAATGTCTTCGGGAACACCATCAAGCTCGAAAAGTACGCGGCCCGGACGTACCTCAAAGACGTAGTGTTTTGGATCGCCTTTACCGCTACCCATGCCGACCTCTGCAGGCTTAGCGGTCACTGGTCGGTCGGGGAAAATACGGACCCACATCTTGCCTGATTTTGAAATTGCGCGCGCAAGCACCTTACGTGCCGATTCAATCTGATTACTCGTGACACGTGCACTCGAGAGCGCCTTAATAGCGAAAGAGCCGAACACAATCGTCGTGCCACGTGTATCAGGACGCGCGAGACGCTTGTCGCTCTTGCGCTGCGTCTGCCACTTACGGTGCTTTACTTTCTTAGGGAACATCATGGTAGGAAATATTAGCTATGGGCCGGCGTGGTTTCCGTCAAACGTACCGGGGTCTTCTTATCCTGGTACACATTACCGCGATAAATCCAAACCTTGATACCTACGACTCCATAGGGCAGATATGCTTGCTCATGAGCGAAGTCGATATCGGCACGAAATGTCTGGAGTGGAATACGACCTTTCTTGGCCTCTTCCTTTCGGCTCATTTCTGCACCGCCAAGCCTTCCTGAGAGCGCGATGCGTACGCCTTCGACCTCGCGTACCGCAATAACCTTCTCTACCGTCTGCTTCAACACGCGGCGGAACGGCATTCTTTTCTCAAGCCCTTCCGCAATCATGTAGGCAACGACGGCAGCGTCTGTCTCTGGCTGACGTACCTCGTTAATATCAAATTTGATCTGCTTCCCAGCAGGCAAAGCGTGCCCGGAAGCCTTGCGTACGACATCAGTAAGTTCCGTACGCAACTTGACTGCATTCTCACCAGAACGACCGATAACAAGTCCAGGGCGAGCGGTCGAAAGGATGACACGCAGTTCATTTGCTGAGCGCTCAATTTCAATACCGCTGGTGTAGGTACCGCGCAGACGCTTTGTAAGAAAACGGCGAATCATTTCATCCACCTTGATGTTCTCGCGATAGGTCTTCTTGTCGCCAGCGAACCAACGACTCTTCCAGTCTCGGATGATGCCGAGGCGATGTGCGTAAGGATGTACGGTATGCGTCATAGTATTATTTCGAAACAGGCGATGAGCTGAGAGTAACCTTTACAGCACTCTTTCTGCGGCGGATAAGCGAGGCACGGCCAAAAGCGCGCGGCATATATTTCTTTAATATACCGGCACTCTCGACGATGATCGACTGTACCCTGAGAGACTCTACATCTTCGCCTGACACCTTTGCGTTCGCGACAGCGCTCTTAATGAGCTTCATGATAGGTTCTGCGGCGCGCTTTGGAAGGAACTCGAGCGCGACGAGCGCGTCCTGTACCTTCTTTCCTTTCACGAGTTCGGTTACGAGACGAACCTTGCGTGGGGTCTGGTTATGACTCTTGAGGGTTGCGTAGGCCATATATTATTTTTTTGCTGCTGGCGCGGCTGCCACAGGAGCTTTTGCTGCCTTTGCAGAAGCGATTTCCGCTTCTTGCTTCTTTGCTTCCATTTCCTTTTGCATCTTGCCTCCGTGGCGAAGGAATTTCTTGGTTGGAGAGAATTCACCGAGACGATGCCCTACCATATCCTCAGAGACGAGGATGGGGAGATGCTGTTTACCATTATGGACACCAAGAGTAAAACCGATCATTTCGGGACTTATCTGGCTCCGGCGCGCCCACGTATTTATTACTCCGGATGAAGCCGGTTTTGCATTCATGACTTTCTTCAGGAGTTTGACATCCACGAAGGGTCCTTTTTTAAGTGAGCGTGCCATATAAGCAATGAAAAGCCCGCGCAGCGGGATGCATGAAAGATACAGGAAGCAAGTTGCGGAGTCAAATGTACCGTTCCGAAACACCCTCACAAATCCTAATCCGTTTCGGAACCTTGACAAATATGTGAAGTAACGCGGTAAGAAGTACGCGTCTTCTAAGACTTATTCATTAACAACTGCCCTCGTCAACGGCCCAAACCACCCCGTCGCAGGGAGTCCCCTGCTCTTTTGGAATTTG
>ERZ1292623.73-Hain-H51-01um-R1-73-length-101655-cov-12_pt1 | contig 101655 bp, 133 predicted proteins | sample MGYA00564398_ERZ1292623 | MGnify/ENA primary metagenome ERZ1292623 (study PRJEB36523, sample SAMEA6512633) | groundwater metagenome | collected 2019-01-07 | study: AquaDiva: Metagenomics assemblies of 32 groundwater samples
CCTACACAGCCTCCGGCATCAGGCTGAAACTGGGGGTGAAGCAGGATTGACGTTTCGTCGGGCGTTGTTGCCGGGCGGCATCCATTGCCCGTGCAACTTGGTTCTAGGATGTGACGGAGACGAGGCGAATCGGGCAAAAGTTCTCTCGCGTTGATCGGCATTTGGCGCGGGGGCTTCATGGACTACGAGATCGTCAACGATCGCCTTGAGATCGACGGCAAGGACGTCCCGTTCGTCCCGGCCAATTCCTCTGGCTCCCGCTTTCATCCGACCCTCATCGTCTGCCACGACACCGCCGACCGGCCCGCGCCCAAGGATACGGTACGCTGGTTTGCTTCCCGTGAATGCAAGGTGTCGGCCCACTTCGTCGTCGAGCGCGACGGCACCATCACGCAGATGGTGCCTTGCGATCGCAAGGCCTTCCATGCCGGCCAGTCGTCATGGCCCGGGATGAGCGGGGGCTGCAACAACTTTGCGATCGGCATCGAGATCGACAACCCCGGTAAGATTGATAAGACTGGGCGTGCATGGTTCCATTACGACAAGCTGGGTCGCCCCATTGCTCCGGGTTTCCCAATGTCAGACCTTGCCAAGATGGCGACCAAGGAGCACGGAAACCACTGGTGGCTGCCCTATACGCCCGAGCAGATCGAGACCGTCACCGAATTGTGCGCGGCCCTCGTTGCCGCCTATCCGACCATCAAGGACATCGGCACCCATTGGCTCATCTCGCCCGGCCGCAAGATCGACACCAATCCGCTGTTTCCCCTCGAGGAGCTGCGGGCTGCCGTGCTCAAGAAGAAGGCCGCGCCCGGCCGGCCGGCGGCCTATCCGCGCCTGCAGCTCGGCGACCAGGGCGACAAGGTAAAGGACGCTCAAGGCAAGCTCAAGGCTCTCGGCTATCCGGTCGGCGAGGTCGACGGCGCGTTCGGGCCGCAAATGCGCGTTGCCGTGCTCGCCTTCGAGGCGGAGAACGCACTCGTCTACGATGGGGTGCTCGACACCGAGGAGCACAAGGCGTTGATGACGGATGCTTCCGTCAAGGCAATGCCGGTTGGCGCGCGCGAGGACATCACGGCCGAGGATCTAAAAGCCCGCGGGTCGGAGACGCTGGCCTGGACGGCGCGCTGCCGCAACGTGCTGAACTCGCTCGGCATCGGCGCTGTCGTTGGCACCGTCGACCAGGTCGCCAATGACGGGGCCGGCGCTGGCGCGGCACTCCAGCAGCTCGAGGCGACGCGCACCACGGCGACAAGGGTGTCGGAATTGGCGGGTTGGATCTTGACGCCCATGGGGCTCGCCGTGGCCGGCGGATTGCTCCTGCTGGTCGGGGCCTATCTGGTGGTGGGCAAAATCGAGAAGCGCCGCGTCAGGGACGCGCAGACCGGCGCCAATCTGGCGCGCTAGGGAGGATCATCATGGCCGCCAACGACAATCGGAAGCCTAGCCTCGTCCGCCGGCTCGTCGGCTGGGTAAGGCTGCGGATCGCCTATCTGCGAGGGTGGGTGGAGAACTCGGGTTTCTACAAGCGCATGCAAGCGCGCAAGTACGACGCGCCTGAACGGTCGTGGTGGTGGATCGGCGTGCGGGCCCTGGTCGTGCTTGTCGTGCTCGGAGCTGGCTTGTCGAGCGCCTACTGGTACGGAAAGCAGGACGGCACGATTCATATCACGCAATTGCAGACGCCGACCGTGTCGATCGGGGTGCCGAAGGCCGTTCCACTCGCCGTGGTCGAGGCCTGGAAAGGCCGGGCGCTCACCTGCGAGGCGGCGGCCGAGGAGCTCAACGCCGACAACAGGAGGATGCGGGCGGCCTTGAACGCGCTGCCTGCGGCGCCTCTCGTCGTTGTGCCAACCGAAGTCAAGCCCCTCCTCGCGCTGCCCGGTGTTGCCGTCTCGGTGACGCCGCGAAAGGCAGCGAAGAAGCCCAAGGAGTGCGAGACCTGGCTGTGCAAGCTCGATAAGGCGGTGGGGATGCCATAGGCATGCTGGGGCTCAAGCTGGGGATCTACGGGGGCATCGTATTCGCGCTTTTGTGCGTGGGCAACTTCTACGGCCCCAATGCTCTATGGCGGGCGCACCGGCAAGCGGAGGACAAGGCGCGCAACGCGGTGCTCGCCGACCTCGGGAAGCGCGAGGATGCCGCCGGAACCGCCGAGGATGCGAGCCATGCGGTGGCCGACCGCGAGTTCGCGGCTCTGAGCAAGGGTCTGCAGCAGTGCCTGCTCGCCGCGCAAACGGCGGCGGCACTTAACGTGGTGAGGGAGTAGCCATGCGCTTGGCTGTCGCCATCATAGTCCTGTCGGGCCTCGCCGGGTGCGCGAGTGGCGTTGGGGGGCTCGCTCCGCCGGCGGCGCGTCTGATGGTTAATCCTGCGGCTCTCCCCGATCTCAAAGAGGGCGACGAGCTCGTCGGCGAGCATGCGGAGTTGCGGCGCACCTATTCCCAGTGCACGTCGCGTCTTAGAGGGCTGCAGCGGTACGTGCGCGCCGCCAGCAAGTGAGCAATGAAGCGGGGGAATTGACATGACGAGGACCGACCATGTCGCGGGGATCGCCGGGGTGGGATCAAGGCCAAGGTCCTTACGGGAGCGGCTACCAGATAAGTATGGCGATGAAGCTCGCCGAGATGGCGGTCGAGATCAGGGGTCTGCGCCAGGACATGCGCGAGGATCTGCGGGCGCTCCCCTCGCAAATGGCGCTGCACATGACGGCGCACCTCGAGCGCTCAACGGACGCAACGCAACCGCGACAGGGGTCTGGCCCAATGGAGAAGGTCAAGGCTATCACCAAGCTCCTGCAGATCCTGCTCGCGTGGGGAATGCTGGTCGCGGTCGTGACAGGCAAGGTGGGGTGGAGCGAGGCGTTTCCAAGCATAACGGGGATGATGGCATCATGGACAGGCTAGGGACTTGGTTCGATCGCCAGCCGACCTCGGCGCTGAGGTGGCTGATCGCCGTGCCGCTCGTCGTGGCGGTAGTGATCGCGGTGCTCTGACGCCAGCATTTTGAGGGTTGACGGCACTCGCCTGTCTAGGCGGAGTCTAGCTTCGCTAGGATCGAGGCTCGCCCCTGCGCTCCACGCTCAGGTGCTCTGGGTGCTGGCATTCCAAGTGCGACAGCCCATTCGAATCAATGATGATACGAACTCGCGCCCCTGGATGGGCTCGGCATTCCAGTGGACCGTATAGCCCATTTCCAAAATCACGGGAGTAAAAGCCGGTTTCCTGATCCTGCATCTTTTGTCTCTTCCTTTCATCGCGCTTCGGCTATCGCGCTGAAGCGCTCGATAGCGCGAGGCGTCAACCCGAACCGCTTGGAAAAGTAAACCCGCCAGCCCATGGTACGCAAGGCTGACGGGCTACTCTGGCCGTGCGGAAACCTGTTAAAACCTGACGCGGGCGCCCCCGCTAACCACGGTTGCATCCGTTATCCCCAGCAAGCCATCGAAGTCGTACTTGCGGCCGTTGACGTAGAGCTCCATCGCGGCGGCATCGATCGCCTGCACCACGCCGCCGCCCCAGTAGAGCGGCTCTGTGCCGCCGCCGAGGTCCCAGCGCCCGTGCTCGACGAAGAGGGTCGTGCGCCCGAGCGAGCCCCACTTTTCCTCTACGCCGCCCTGCAGCGACCAGCCCTTGAGTTCCGGCGCGCCAGCGGCCCAGTCGGAGAAGTCGAGCTGGCCAGCGGCGCCGGTCACGAAGAAGCCGGTCGGCATATGCATGATCGAAGCCGAACCGGAGATCACCTGCACGTCCCCGAGCGTGGCGCCTACGTTGATGGCGCCGAGCAGCTCATCGGTTGGGATCACGACGCCGTCACGGTAGCCTGCCGCGGCGGCGACGCGGATCTGGCCGAAGTCGTTGGCGTAGCGTACTGCTGCGTCCCATACAACGCCGTCGGTATCGAACGTGGAGTCGAAGGTTGCCGGCGTTACGGAGGCGCTGAAGCGGAAGCCGGCGAACGACGGGCTGTCGTAGCGCACTGCCTCAGTGCGGGCGCCGTCGAAGATGTCAAGCGCCTCCCCGATGCTGGGCCCCGTCAGTGGGCGCAAGCTCAGTGGCGTCGAGACGACGCTGGCGTTGGACGTATTCGCATCTAAGATTTCATCCGTCGCCTGTGAGAGCTTGCCAACCGACAGCTTGCCAACATCGCCATCGATGTAGAGATAGCTCCTGCGCACGTAGAGGCCATCGGTGCCGCCGTCGATATGCCCGTAGCCGATGCCGCCAAGCTGGCCGGGCACCTTGCTCTCGTAGCCGCCGATGCCGAGTTCCAGCACATAGCCGGCCTTCCATGAGCCGCCGATGCGCGCCTGGCCTCCAACGCCCAGATAGGATGGCGAGTTCGAGTTGTCGCCCACGCTCCAGTCGTTGAGATCCTCGATGTCGTACCAGACGATGGCCTTGCTGATCTGCCCCGAGATCGTTACCGTGACCTTGCGGTTGCCCTTGCGGGCGGTCGTGGCCTCGAGCTCCGCGATGCGCTCCTCGAGGTCTGAGCAGCAATTGCCCCCGAGATCGGCGGCGAACGTCTTGCCCGTGAGAATGATTGCCAGGACGAACAACGTCGCGGCGGCCATGCCGAGGCAAGCCAGTCCAGATTTCAGCTTGGTGCGCATTCGGGTGTCCCCTTGATTGGCGTTGTCAGAAATCCCTCTGGGGGCTCTCGGCCCCGCCCGCTCGGGCAGAAGCGACTGGTCTAAGCTGATTCGTCGGCTCAGCCGTTGCGGATTCGTCACGCATTCACGGTTAGATTGGCTCCCGCGCGTCCTTGGACAGACCCATCCGGTGAGCGCGGCCGATCACCATGTTGGCCGTGATCTTGTGATTGGGGAAATACGAGGCGACCATGGCGGCGATGATCTGCGGCCGCTTGGAGGGGTAGTGGAGCTTGATGATCTCGCTGGCGGCCGGGTGCTCCTCCCAGCGCAGCCTCGGGCGCGCTGGGCTGGCAGCACCGTTGCGCCGCTTCTGCTGGCGCCTCCGTGGTTTGCGGGGAGGATCCTCTTTTACTGGCGGGCTGGGAGCGGGCGCAGGCGCGCGACGGCCGAAAAGCCCGAGGAAATTGATCATCGAAAAAGTAGGCACCGATTCGCGATTGTCGTCCAGACGCCGATGCCGAGGCTAGGATGCACGGCTCGACGGATTTCTTAGTGCGTTGGCGACTGCGTTGATTTTATTATTGATTGCATATAGCATTTTCCATAAGATACATTATGCGAATAGGAAATTGGCTTATACGAGCGCTATCACAGTCGCAAGAATCATGTTTTGCTCCACGTTCGTCGCCAGCTCTTTGAAATCGTAAAGGCCGCAGTCATCATCGTGTGCGGGCCTTTCAGTTGACGTTATCGGTGAGGGTGCGAAGGCGCTTGCTCTCCGCACTCAGGTCATTTTCCGGTTCGAGTGCTTCGGCGGCACGAAGATGCGCGCGGTGTAGCTTTCGCATGTCGCCGAGTGTGGTGGTGACGTGCAGTGTTATTGTTTGTTCGTTGTCCAAATCGCTGTCCGCGATGTGGTCGCGCGAATCGAGGTAGGTGATCAATACTTGACGTTCGACCCTTGTCATGGCTGGGGCCCCTTTTTGGACTCAAATTCGCTCGGCGCCTGCGGCTTCCCGCAGCGCCCGTTCGCACATATCAATCCACGTCGATTTCTGAGCGTAATCGGCTTCCTCGAACGCAGGGCCGAACAGCCCCTTGGCCTGCCCGTAAGCCGCTTCGATAAATTCCTCGTCGGTGCGCGGTATATCGCCAACTGCGATGCTGCAGCGTGCGCCCAACAGGCAGCAGTCGTATTGCGTGCGCGGCCGGTCACGCTCCAAGTGGAAGCGCGCCAGCGCCGCTATCAGCTCGTCTTTCCGCATGTCGGGCGTATCCTTTACATGTGAGTTGGCGCAGCCGGGACGGCAGTCTGCTCGTTTAGATCGGTGGGCATGACCACCCAACCTTCTTTCATGCCGGGATACCCCTTCATGTGCTCAACCCACTCGTTTGCCATCGCCTCAGTGGTGAAGGCTTCGACACGTGGGCATACGCTTTGGGAGAGATTGTAACAGACGAAAATTATGCTCGACATTTTTGCAGGCCTTTGCCTTTACAGTTTCGATCTGACATATAGCAGCAGCCAACGCGGCCAGAACCGTACCGACCATTTGAGCACTAGCTGCGGTGGCCGAATGAGTGCATAGCGGATGCACTGGCCGAATAAAGAAGCCTTCTCCGAGAATGTTGGCGGCTCCTGTCGCCATAGCTCAGAGAGCACACCGTAGCCTAGAGGTGTGAAGCTGTAGCCAGCCCGCTTGGCTGCCGACTGAGCGTTGCGAAGCGCTTGCGCCTTGATGCAGTAGTCCAGCATGGCGGGCCCTATTTGAACGGTGCGGTGAACGACCAGCAGCGTCCTGCTGCCTGATCGCGGAGAAGCTCATCAAGGCGTTCAAGCACAACCGCCTCTGCGGGCTTCGCCGACAACGGCGAGTGACCCAAGCGCTTCTCCGCGAAGTCCGCGATTATCTGCAGCCTTGCCTCTAGCGTTCCTGCTTCCATCTGTGCGGCCGGGGTTTCCTTGACAGTTATTCTGCAGCCGTGCGAAGCGCCGCTTTTCCTGCCGCTAGTTCGTCGGCGAGAAGCACGGGAACGTCTTGCACGATGCTGGTCCCGAGCGTGGTCACTCCGTCGATCAGATCACGGAGTGTAGTCTGAAGTTCTGCGATCTGCTTGGCTTGGTCCATGTCGATCTCCTTTTGGGCCTTTATCTTGGGTCTGTCGCACGGGTGACGTTTAGACGAGCGCGAGCGAGTTCGTCCCGCAGCCGCTCGATCTCGTCGGCCGCTAGACCAACGAGCACCATAGCATCCACCATTTCGGATGGGCTGGATTGCACGCTGGCGAGCGGTCTCCAGTTGCGTAAGAGATGCAGGATGTCCTTTGCCACGGTGCCGGGCCTTTCTTGATCAGTCAGTCTCGCGCTCAATTTCGCCCGCGATAACCAGTCCGCGTGGGATCGGTACGAGGGCATAGACGAAGTGTGTCAGGACGTTCCCATAGCCACACTCTGCGGCGGCGTTTTCCACTTCAGACTTAGCCGTCTCTTTGTCGCGGCTCCAAACCCCATCCGCGATCCACTCGCCTGCCTCGTTGATCGCGACAGGAATGCGCACCTTGGCGAAGCATTCACCGTCAATCTCTTGCGTCTGAACGGGCATCTTCGCCATGTCCGGCCTTTCTCATCTATCGAGCAGCGCGGCGATCTCGTCTGCCTTGGTTTTCGTGTCGCGGATATCGACAACACAGCGGCGCACTGATGCGACATCCCCAGTCTGCGTCAGGCGGCGTGTCACTTCGATGACGCACCATTTGCCGTCGAGGCCGTTGATCCCGCGCTCTACGCGGTGATGCACCATCTCAACTGGTTTTCCCTGTGCGTCTGTGGCAAGCATGGCCCGTCTCCGTTGTTCGATGATTTGAATATAGACCCCCTTGACGCATCTGTCAACTAATGGTATCCAACAAAAATGATTTTCGGTTTGACGGAATGCCACGTGACGGATGCTTATGCACAAGAAAAGACGACGGGAGCGGCCGGCGCCCCAACCCTTCACCGGCCGCCTTGTCGGCTATGCGCGCGTGTCCACCGCGGACCAAGACGTGGGAATGCAGATCGCGGCGCTGCGGCGCGCGGGCGTCCTAGAGGACAACATCTGGTCGGAGAAGGTCTCGGGCGTGAAGGCCAACAGGCCGCAACGCGATCTCGCCCTGATCGACGCCCGCAAGGGCGACGTGTTCGTGGTCTACAAGCTGGACCGGCTCGGGCGTTCATTTGTGGAGCTGCTAGAGATCGTCGGGGGGCTGGAGAAGCGGGGCGTCGGTTTCCGCAGCCTGACCGAGGGTTTCGACACGACGACGCCGGCCGGCAAGTTGATGTTCCACATGCTCGGCGCACTCGCGGAGTTCGAACGCGGCTTGATCGCGGAGCGCACGCGGGATGGGATGGCAGAGGCGAGAGCGCAGGGCCGCAGGCTCGGCGCTCCGCTGTTCATGGACAAGGGCCGCCTCGCGGAGGCGAAGCGGCGTATCGAGGGCGGCGAGACCATTGCGGAGATCGCCAAGGGTTGGGGAAAGTCGCGTCAAACGCTCTACAAACATTTCCCCAAGTGGAAGGTTCAACGGCTGCGCAGGCGCGCGCCTAGGCAGAAATAGGAGGCACTGATGGCCGACAGATCGGGCGGCGATGCTGCCGACGCGCAGGAGGAAATTCTCGCTGCTGGATGCAAGGCACTCGACAAGGCCCACGATCTGTTGTCGTACATCGTGCGCTACGACGGCAAGTGTTCCCCTCGCTTCGTTGAGTTGTGCAAGGAGTGGGTTGACGGCGAGTACGACCCCGGCGAGCGGAAGCCTAAGCGCTGCAAACACAATTGGGCGAAGATGGCCCTCACCAACGATATGTACTGCACCCGCTGCGGCATTCCCCGCAGTGTGGGCTGTCAATGAATGGAGCGAGCCGTGAGCGACGGGAAGGTGGTCTATCTCAAGTTCAAGTCAGAGCAATTGGACGAAGACACCATGGCGTTTCTAGCTTGCAAGGTTTGCAAGAACAAGACTTTCACGCACACCTTCGACGACATGGACAACTTCCCGCTCGTGCGCTGTGCTGCGTGCGGGCAACACATTGGCCGTGTCGGGTACGCGGACACCAAGGACCCGGAAGCACAGGCAACGTGAGGAGCCGCTGATGCGCCGCATGAGACGCTGCGATCTGATGGCTGACGCTGTGGAGATGGGCGCTACCCTTTCGGCAGTCGCAGAGCGCTTCGGCGTCAGCATCGTTGCGGTCCACAAGGCTTGCAAGCGGCGCGGAGTGCTGACATCACACTCTCGTAACAAGCTTATTCTAGAAGCACTTAGGGCTGGGCTGACGGGAGTAGAGGTGGCCGCGCGCTTCGGCGTGACGCCAAACGCGGTCTACGTCGCTGCTTGGCGCAGTCGCCAGCAGAACTCAGAATAGGAGACCATCATGCCCTGCCCCACGTGCGGAGGCACCGGGTACGTGCCGGCGAGCGGATCGTTCGGGACAATCACACCGGACAGCCAAGAGCCGTGCCCGGATTGTCAGAAATAGGAGACTGCGGTGACGCTAACGGAAATGAGCAAGACCATCGCCCTCACGCACGAACAAGTGTGGGAGCGCTATGTCGCTCAGCATAAGCGCATAGAGGAACTTGAGGCACACACCCCGACCCAGGATGCTTACGACGCCGCGTGCAAGGCACTGGCTCACTGGCGCAAAGAGGCGAAGCGTCTCGGCAAGATCGCGGGTGTTGAGCCGCGCAAAATGAAACACACGTAAGGAGAGGCTGCATGTGGGATGACGACGAGGGATGGTGGACGAGAACCGTGGCCTACGGCGACGCCATCTATTCCGCTCGATGTCCACACTGTGCCCGCTTCGTGAAGACAGACGACACGGCGAAGCGGCGCGAGGAAAGCGCAGACCTCATTGAGCCGAATGCGACGTGCAACAAGCATGGGAGAGTCGAGACGCCGTTCCTCGGATGGGCGTCAGATTAGGGAGAGATAGAATGAATGGCGGTAGCGCGACGACTGACATAGGTACGGCGCTCATGGAGATCGCCAAGGCACTCAACCGCATCGCAGACAAGATGCCGAGTGCGGCTGGTGGCGTGGTAGTGCGCGCTGGGGGAGGCGGCGGCAAGAGCGGGGATCACCTCGTTGAGGTCGAAGGTGCTGGAGAATCAAAGGAGAGGACGTGCCACACATCCGACCGCCTATGGAGCACGAGCTAAAAACGTGGCCAGAATTTTTTGAGCGCGTCTGGTCAGGCGAAAAATGCTTCGAACTGCGCAAGGATGATCGCGGCTATCAGGGCGGCGACATGCTTTTGCTTCGCGAGTGGTCAAAGGATCACAGCTACAGCGGTCGGGCGGTGCGTGCCGAAGTGACCTATATGCTCGGCGGTCAATGGCCTGGATTGGCGCCCGGCTACGTCGTAATGAGCATCAAGCCACACGAGCTATTTTCGAAACTAGACCCGTCACAATGAGGAGAGAACTATGCGCGAAATCGATTCCGGCATGGGACAGCTTCTCTGGCCGTCAGGAGGAAAGCCGTGGCCGAAGTAGGTCGCACTAAGTCTCGGCAGGAGGTCGATATACATTTCACAGCGCGTGAGCGTCAGATGATCCGCAAGCTGGAGCAGATCGCAACTGGGCACAGCCTTGAAGTTGCGCGTAGCATCGCCAAGCAGGCATTAAAAGAACTGCGCTGGCCAACTTAAGGCGCAGAGGATGCAGCTCGCGGTGTGCTGCACAAATAAAAGGAGGCCTTCGCCCGTCATCCTCTCCCTCTAAGTTTGTCCCGACGGGACGATCCTTACCAGTCCTGCTCCGCTACTCTCTCTCCGATCTCCCAGCATCCAAGTCCTCGCTGCGCCTCGAAATAACCCTTGAGATCGTCGCCCAGTTTGGCAAGGATCTTTTCGTCCTGCGGATGTCCCTCGACGAATCTTCTCTCCTGGTCTACGACCAGGAGAGGCCCCTTGGCGTCGTTCAGCGGACGCTGGATCTTCACGATCATCATCGATCAGCGCTCCTCAAGATTGTCGTAGTGCTCATGCTCTGGCGTATCCCTCGGGATCAGCACTCCTATGGCAAGGCCCACGAGAAAGGCCACCACGATCTTCGCTCGGTAGTTGACCCTGAGCTTGCGGATCCATGCCAGGGTCTGGAGTTCCTGGCGGTGGAAGGCTGCGATGGGCTTGTTCATTGATTCCCGCGGTATTTCTGCTCAAGCAACCGTTGTCTCTGGGCTGTCGTTGGTGCGGTCATCGATCTGTTGGGCGGGCCAGCATTGCTTCGCGAAGAGATCAAGCATCTCCCACAATTCCGGTTCGATGTAGATGACGTGATCGCGGTTCTCGCGCTCTGTTTGTAACTTGATCATGAACCCATCGAAAGAGGCGTAGACGCCGTCGTAAAGGTACTGCTCTTTGCCCATCGCCCACTCTCCCCTGGCTCAGGTGACTTTGTGAACGGTTGCCGGTGCTGAAACGTCGGCGTGATCCGAATCTTGGCTACGCCGCCTCCAGCATCCCGGTCGCAATCTCGTCCCTCAGCGTGACGAGTTCCATCTCGTCGAGGAAGTCGAGCACCGTGCGCGTGTCGAACGTGTTGTAGGCGAAATCGTCCGTCGCCTCTGCCACATCGACGTGCGCATCGAGCTTGATGAGCGCCCTGGCGAATAGCGCCTTGTCGGCGTCGCGCTGCACCGCTCCGCGCAGGAACGATTGCCGGATCTCGCTCGAGCGTGCGATCACATCGTCGAGCGAGCCGAACTCCTCAAGCAGCGCTGCCGCCTTTTTCGGGCCGACACCATGCATGCCCTTGATGTTGTCGGATGCATCCCCCGACATGGCGAGCAGATCGACCATCTGCTGGGGCTTAACGCCCCATCTGCGCAGCACCTCCTCTTCGCCGATCTGTCGGTTTTTCAGCGGATCGAACATGATTACGTTCGGCCCTATGAGCTGCATCATGTCCTTGTCGATCGAGACGATAACGACGTCGTGCCCCGCGGCAGTCGCCAATCGTGCGTGGGTGGCGATCAGGTCGTCGGCCTCCACGCCATCCTTCTCGACGATGCGGAACCCGAATGCCTCGGCGGCCCGCCTAGCAAACGGGAATTGGCAGGCGAGTTCGGCCCTGATCGGCGGGCGCTGCGCCTTGTAGTCCTGGTGCAACGACAGCCGCGCTTGCGATTTGCCGCGGTCGAGCACCACCGCTACGTGGGACGGGTGCTGCTTCACGAGCCGCCAGAAGGCCGAGGCGCAGCCATGGGCCACGGCTATCGGATGGTCGTCGGACGGCCGGCGCATATCGGGCAAGCCGTGGAACATGCGGTAGACCAAAGAACTGCACTCGATAAGGTAAAGCATGGATGCTCTCCATTGAAAATCTCCGCGCGGCGGATCCGTCTCGAGCCGGGAGGGTGGTGAGGGCGAACCCGCCGCGCGCCCCGCTGCAGCAACCTCTCACTAGAACGGGATATCGTCATGCCGCCGTCTAGCGGTGATGAGTGCGCGGAAGATGACCACGAGACAGATGGCGCCGAGAAAGGCGAAGGTTACCGAGAAGATGGGGTTGGCCGCGATCCAATCGGTGGCTGACTGAATGATCTCTTGCATCGTTGTTGCATCCTCGAAAATTGTATCGGTCTAGTCTATACCCATACCAGCACACTCGTCCAGAGTTTTATCCGCAAGCAGTGGACGAAATCACGCCGCGTTGTTCTCCACTCCGTCGAGCTTGGCTATGCGCTCGAGCTTGGCCTTCATCGGCAGATTGGCGAGGCCCATGATCTTCTGCAGTGCGCCCTCGATCTCCCGGTGGATCAGCAATCCTCTCCTCGCCACTTGCCGGCCCTTCGCGGTGAGCGAGTTGCGCAGCGCGCTGCGGTTCTCCGGGTCGGCCGCCCTCGCGATCAGCCGCCGCTCGAGGAGGTTGCGCATGATGGCGATGTTGGTCAGCTTGGAGAGATCCATGCGGCGGGCGACCTCTACCGTGCTCATGCCAGGGTTTGCCTCAAGCAGCAGCAGCACGCGGAGAAGATTTGGCGTCAGCTTCAAGGTCTGCGCCTTCGATGCAAAGAGCCGCTCCACGTTTCTGGCGGCGCGGCGCAGCACGGCGGTTGTGGAATCCTCGACGATCATGCCCTCGCTTGCGCCACCTTTATCCTCTGCATTTCCGGCGGCCATCGGTAGTTGTGCCGCCGCCGATCGCTGACGTAAACGGGGGCATGCGTGTCGGCAAACCGCATGTCGACGACGCAGATGAACTCCCCGCGCTCTGCAATGTAGCCCAGCCTGATCTTCTGCGTGCCGTCTTTGCATCCGTCGTCGCGGGCGAAGATGTGCTCCGCTGGCCAGAAAGCTCCACCATGCTCGCGCTTCCAGCGCATGGCCGCCCGCTTGGCGGCGATCCGGTTGAGCATCATGCCTCGATCCCCAGACGCTTCAGCAGCCGTCCCGCCTTAGCGCGCAGCTTGCGCTTTTCCTCCGGCGTCATGCGGCCCGCCGTGTAGGCCTCACACACGGTCTTCAGCACGTCCACCACCTCGCGCGATTCCGCAGCCGAGAGACGTTTTAGCTCCGTGATGGCATCGACCGACTCACTCATGCCTTACTCCGCTATTCCGGTGTTGACGCCGCCTCGGTATCGACCTCGGCGGCTGCGCTGCGCGCGCTAGGTCTTTAGGTGGGATAGGCACCGCGCTTGCCTCATGTAGCGTGGTCGGCATAACGATCCAGCCCTCTTCCATGCCTGGATAGCGCCGCATGTGATCGACCCACTCGTTGGCCATTGCCTCAGCGGAGAACGCTTCAACGCGCGGGCAAACTCGCTGCGAGCGATTGTAGCAGACGAAAATCGTACTCATCCTTCTCTCCCTTGATCGCGCCCGCTTGCGCGATAGCCTTCGGATTCGATAATCCGAAGGCGTCAACCCAAGCTACTCGTTCTTATGCGCCATCACGATACGCGCCATGGCTTCTACTGTTCTGGGCGCCAGCCACAAGGCATCGGCGAGCGCATGCACGTCCTCGACCCCCATGTCTATGAACCACTCCACTTCCTTTGATGGTGGCACGCTATGGGCTCCGTCGTGATGGCGACGGCAGGCGGGCACCGCCCGGCGGTCGGTCGCCCTCATGCCGAAGCCGCGCTCCTTGTGCGCGGGGCCCGAGCGGAGGTGGTGGGGATCGTGCGGAGGCCGGCTCGTGCATCCCGGGATGCAACACACCAACTGGCGAATAAGGACGAGATGCGCCTCGTTGTTGCCCTCGCGCTGTTTTTGCCGCGAGATTCTAGCCTCTTTGCGCCGCTCGGGCCGGAAGTTGGCGAGCACTCGCTCGCGGCGGATCTCCTGGGGCCAGTTGCGCTTCACGCCGCCGCCTCCGCCATGGTTTTTTCCTCCAGCATCCGCTTGGCTAGGACCATGAGCCGCGCATGCCTCATGCGCGCCACCTCGCGGCGGATGTTGCCGCGCGCCATCTTGTGCGAGCGGTGCCCGCCGAGGAAGTTGCGTGAGATCACGATCTCGAACGGCTCCCCATCGAGGAGCCCCACCAGCCGGTCATGCGGGATGCCGGCGTCGATCCACGGATCGTCTACGCCTTCTGATTGGGCCATGCGCAATAGCTCCCGGAAAGCCTTCTTGACCATGCCGTCCCCCGTTTTGCTGTTTCGTCTAAGCCGCCTCTTCCGTCTCTCTCAGCACTTGATCCGCTGGCACGCCTATGACCTCCTCGATGATCTCGAACACCGCCTCCTTGATGGGACGGAAACGATCCTCGTCGATCTCCCGATAAGCGATGCTCTGCGGCACGTAGACCCTCAACTTGGGCCCCTCGTCGGTGACGACGTCCTTGACGAAGGCGTACCTGTTCTCCCCGCGCAGCCGTTCGATCAGCCAGATCACGCCCTCGACCGCCGACGGCGGGAAATCCTTCTTCTCCGAGTAGCCAGCCTTGCACAGCAGCCAAGCGCGCAGCAGCTTCTCGTCGCCCTCCGGCTCGGGCTCGACCCCTTCGGGCCAATGCAGGGCCGCCGCAGCAATCGAGGCAAAGAACAGCCGATGCACAAGCGAATTGCGCGGCTTCGAAAGCTTCGCCAAGTACTTGCCCGGCTTGATCTTGGCGATCAGCTCGGCATCGATGCGGCGCGCTGGCGCTAGCCCTTGGCTGGTCGGGTGCACTAGCAATCTCACGGACATGGGCCATCGCTCCTCTTCATCAGCCCCATCCTCCGCGCTTTGCCTGCCACCTCGTTGCGCGTGCGCCCGAGCTTGTCGGCGATCACTTCGAAAGTCGCGGTCGGGTAGAGATCGCGCAGGCGCTGTGCTTCCCTCTTGCTCCACTTGCACTCGTCGTGGTCTGGCTTCGCTTTCAGCCCGAAGCACGCCAAGTGACCGCGGATGGTGTCCGGCCGACGCTTCAAGCGCCGAGCGATCTCGGCCACGGTCTTGGTTTCGCATAAGCGGTGCGCTATTGCCCGCTCCCTCGCCGACAGCCGCCGGCAGCGAGCTTCGACGCCGTGCTTCCTGGCGATCTGGCGCGTTCGCTCCTTGGTCAATCCGTACTCGGCGGCAAGCCATTTGTAACCGATGCCATGGCGCGCGAGGTCGGCGATCTCGGCATCGCGGACGGCCTGGTTCAGATCCCCCATCGCGGTCACCTTTGGATTTCAGGAATCGTCACCAATAAGCCAGACATGGTGATGATCTTTGGCGGTTCGGTCGGATGTAGAACGAGATAACGGGAAAACATCGGCAGCTCGTGAATGACCGAGCCGGCCGGCAGCGTACCTATTACTCTTTGTTGCTTCTCTTCTGCGATTTGCTTGATGTCTGGCATTTGTACTCCTCGTTTCCGCACTATTGGAGGCGAGAAGGCACGACGCTCCCACTTGCTCCGCCGGTCGCCTGAACCGAATCTGGCCTGCTACCTCTGCGCTTCCGAAAGCGCCAGATTGATGATCTCGTCGGCGCGCTTCTTGCCTGCGCCCGACAGCTTCTCGCGCGCGACTTCGTAGGCGTCGATGGTGGCAAGCAACTTGTCGCGCGAAGTGCAGCTCCTCAAGTCCAGCTCGAGGCAGCGCAGCCACGACTGCTCATCCTCGGTCTGGACTTCATCGGTCGTGGCCGGCTTGTCGGGCTTGCCCTTGACAGGGATGGGGCGCGGCCTCGATTCTGGCGCGCCTTCGGCACGACGCGGCGGCGCAGCCGTCTGGCTCGCGGCGGTAACGCGGCGGGGTGGCGGCGCCGTCGGCGGCGTGGGCTTCTCCGTGAGTGCGATCGGTTCGCTATCGCCGATGTTAACGCCCGCCATCATTTCGTCAGGCGCGTGCACACCAAGCAGCACTGCGGGTTCCCAAAGACGCGCCCATTCGCGCGTGCCGCGGTAAATAAGCTGGCGCTCGTAGTCGGCGGGGCGCCAGGGCGAGTTCTCGCCCGTCGTCTTCCACTGCGCCACCGACCCTTTGACAGTTTTGATCTTTCCATCTGTGCGCGTGCCGCTGACCACGACTCGCATGAGTTCGCCCGTGCCCTCGAACTCGAAATCGAGCTTGGTGCCGAGGAGTGAGTCGAGCACCGCCGCGATGACCTTACCCTCGTAGCACGGCTTGCCGTGCACCATCGAGGCGCACTGGATCAACGCGAATGGATCCATGTTCCAGCGCACGGCCTGATTGACCACAAGGAAGCAGTTGGCGATGATTTGGTGGGGCTCGAGGCGCTGGCGACTGTTCTTCGGCCCGTAGTGACTGAATGTCTCCGGGCAGAATGTCGAGTTGGCGATCGCGGTGGCAACGCGCCACATCTGATCGTATCGTGCCGTGTCGAGCACGGCGATCGTGTCGTGGTGGCTGACCAGCCGCTCGGCCTTGGACGGCATGTCGATGACGGGCGCAAGCGCGGTCGATTGCGGCTCAGCCGCGCGCTGGCGGCGCTGCTCGTCGGGGCAGGGCGAGCCTTGCGGCTCTGTGAATTGCTCGGTCATTTATACCAGACCTTCCGTTCCTTTTGCTCGATTGACACTGCCAGCGAAATAACGAAGGCCGCAAACTCGCGCAGGCGCTTGCAGCAGTCCTTTTCATCTGCCTCTGAGCCGAGAATGGAGTCTGCCTCCTCCATCAACGCATCCTTCAGCGAGCAACGAAGGATGACGTTGTCAGCGTCAAACATCGTGATTAAGAAGTCGTCCGAAGCGACTTCGCATCCGTCGTCGCTATCGACAATCGAGAGCCGACAGTCGTTCAGGTAGCCCACCACATTACGACTGACGATTTCGTCAATGCATGCATCTAGGTTCTCGCTGGACGTGCCCCAGCCTGTCCGCGCCAGATTCCCCACAACGAACTGCTGCGTGTCCTGCGTCATTTGGCGACCACTCCTTCCACCTTGCTCACCCCAGGCAACAGATAACCTGAGTCGAGCTCGGCTTGCGCGATCTTGGCTAGGAGCGCCACAACCTCGGGCCGTTCCTTGACCGCGTTGTAGAGCGCATCCTGGTCGGCGACCTCGGCGAAGATTTTTGGCTTGACGGTGAAGCCTTTCTTGCCGGTCGAGGACTTGAAGCGCGTCTCCGCCGGCGGCGAGGTCGGGATCGCTAGGCTGGCGGCGGCCGCCTTCATGAGATCGATTTGCCGCTCTGGCGGCGCGGCTGCGGCGGCCTTCAGGGCCTCTTGCGCCTTGGCCTCGGCTGCGGTTCTAAGCTCGGCCTCCTCCTGTGCCCTGGCGATGCGCTGGCCCTCCTCGTAGTAGGCCACGGCGCGGCCGATCTCACGCACGAGCTCATCGCCCCGCTTCACCCCGTCGAGGTACTTGCGGTCGACCGCCTGGCCGCCTTCCAGGAACGGCTCCTTCTCCTCCTTGTGCAGCTTTCTCGCCTTGCCGATCAACGACCTCAGTGCATTGGCATGATCGGCGGCGGCTTGCACCTCCTCTGCTGTGGAAAACGTCCTGAGCTTGGAAAACCATGCCCTGACCCGCTCTATGGTGTAGGGAAGCAGCTCGTGCACGACGTCTGGCGGTGGCTCGTTGTCGCCGATCACTGACGATAGCTCGCCATCTTTGTTCGCCCATGCGCGGGCATAATCCATGGTAAGCGGGCCAGTGTGCGTTCCTGGCGCCTCGTCCGGCCAGCGGCCGCTCTCGAGCCGTGAGCAGTAGGCGTCCCAGGAGACCGCGTTGCGTCCACAGGCAAGCCACACCTTGTTCACATTGTCGGCCAGCTCGCCGTTGATCCAGGCGCACACCTTGCCGTCCTGGTCGCGGTCGATGCGCACCGGCAGCTTGGCTCCGCCGCGCTTGAGCGAGAAGGTGCCGCCCTGCGGCTGGCCGTCGTAGAAGGGGGGTTTCTTGCCGTCGAGGAGATCGTTCCAGTAGGAATAGAAGATGTCCGGCTCGCAGATATTGCTCATCAATCAATCTCCGTCTTGAGGACGGAGGCCGGAGTCCTCGTTTCGCCCCGGCCCCCACTTGCTATGAAGGTTGCGGGCTGCTACCCCGCTTATGAAGTGTATTTACAGCCCGCAACGAGTGGTATAAGACTATACCAACGACGCTGTCAAGCGGGGATGTGGATTTCGGTGTTGACGCCTTCGGATTATCGAAACAGGAAGACGAAGAGGTTAAAGCAATGGTGCTCTGGTGGTGGCTGATCGCGGCGTTTCTGCTTGGCGTGCTGGTGGTGCCGATAGCGGCAATCTTCCTCGAGAAGGACGGGCCACCAGGATTCGAGGACTACGATGACAGAATGCACGAATGAGTTGTGTTGAACGCGGCCGCGCTATCGAGCGCGGCGGCTATCGGGACCGCGAAGTGGCGCGGCGCGATGGGAGCAAGAACTTTATGGGGCGACTGAGAAGTCAGGCATGGTCCGGTTCCAGCCTGTGGCCGGTGAAATTCCGCGCACGCCCTGCCAAATCTCAACGCATCGCGCGACTGCGCGATAGGCGAGGCGACGTGAGCCGAGCCGTCAACACCAAATCCCGCCAGTAATCCGCCCACGAATCAGAAAGTTGCCTTTCCCGCAAACCCGTCTATCATCCCCCTGTCAAGCCGCCCCTCGTATCCCGAGGGACGGACTTGCCAATCTTCCTATAGCATCCGCGTTGAAAGGGAGGTCTTCCAGGAGGGGTCCAAGCAAGGGGGCATTTGTCATGTCGGCTCAATCTTCCGGCAAACCAACGGGCGAGCCTTGGTACAGCGGTTGGAGCGCCTACGCATTCGCGGCTGCGGTCATCGCCAGCGGTTTTGCCTGCCACGCCATTTTCACCGTCGTCAACTTCCGCCAGGGGGCGACCTTCGGCTACGACGAATGGTCCAACGTCGTCGGCGGATCACTGTCGCTTGCCGTCGATCTGATCGGGGTCGGGGTATGCACCGGCATCGCCGGACGGCTGCGCGCCAGCCAGTCTTTCTGGGCGGCGCGCCGCATGATGGTCATCGTCTATCTTTCCGCCGCCTATTCGCTGCTCATGTTCTACGGCTACAACGCGGCCCAGCGCGTCGAGCCGACCAAGCAGGCGGCCGCCGAAGCCGTCGCCGCCCATGACGCCAAGGAGAAGTCGGACATCGCCTCGGCCGAGGAGCGGGCCAAGCAAATCGAATGGCTGCGCGGGCAGGCCGCCATGTTCGCCGCCCGCACGCTCGATAAGAAGCTGAGCGATGAGCAGCGGCTCGCTGCGCAGATGCAGGCCGACAGCTTCACCGCCAAGGCCAACAAGGCCTCCTTCGACAAGGTCGAGCTCGAAGCAAGCCCCGTCGCCAGGAGCCGGGACGCGATGGCGACAACCTTTGCCGCCAGGATCGGCTGGAGCGTCGGCTCGGTGCAAGAGGCGCTCGGCATCGTTCCGCCGGCGATTCTCATGCTGATCTCCATCGCCACCATCCGCTACGGGTTCCAGTCCTGGCCCCAATCCAAAGCACCATCTCCCGCCGAGGCGCGGCTTCCCGCACGGCGTGAGGCCGGACTGGCGCCCGACAACGACGAGCGTACCATCCTACCGTTCCTGCCGCGTGCGCGCCAGGATTCCTTGCGCCGCGAGACGACGGTCGAGGACCAGATCCGCCAGTGGGTCGCCGTGGCGACGCGCAAGGCTGGCGGGGTGCGCACCAAGGCTGCGGAGGCGCACGAGCACTATCAGATGTTTGCGCGCCACATGGGCTACGAGCCGGTTACGCTGATGATGTGGGGCTCGAACATGCGCAAGCTCAACGCGGCGGGTCACATCAACTGGCCCAAAACGGAGACGACCGCTAACGTCCGCTACCTCGGCCGTGCGCTGGACTACACCCAGCCTTGGGCGCTCGAGATCGAGCATCCGGCGGTGAGCACTCCAGGCGTAGCTTAACCGCCACACGGGATCCGACAACGCCAACATCGATCACTGCACTCGTAGCGATCGATGTTGGCGAATTCGTGTTTGGCGCGCTAGACTGGCGATTCTTCGCCGCTGCGTGCCATTGAGATTGCGTGTCAAAGAGAAAGCCGCCTTCGCGGGGCGGCTTCTCGGGAATTCGGTTTGCCTAGTGCTGCAGCAAGTGCCTAGTGCGTCAACCCCACCGCAGCCACTAAATGTGGCGCGAAAGGACTTTCCCATGTCTAGCAGACCCAACTCGAAAGTCAAGCAGCCCGCGCAAGCCGCTCCTGTGGAGAAGCGTGTGAAAAGGTCTGGACCGATCCTGGACGAAGGGCAGACCACCACGTTTGTGCACCCGCTCGAGGCCAAGATTCGCCAGTGCCGGGAGTGCGGGGACGCGATGATCTCCAACCGTCGAGAAGTTTCCTGCAAGTTGTGCAGGAAGGCGGCGAGGGCGACTATATGAGCCAGCCAGCCTACACCTACGCTTGCATGCAAGACACCGGGAGCGCAGCGCGCCAACTCACGCTCTACGTGATCGCCGAGCACATCAACGTGGAAACCGGGAAAACGTATTGTGGCATCAAGAAGCTGATGCGTGAGGCGCATGTGAAATCCGATAGGACGATGCGCAATTATCTTGCTGAGCTCGAAGTGCGCGGGTTCATCAAGCGCGAAAAACGCCAACGCGAAAACGGCGCCAACTCGACCGACTTCATAGAGCTAGTGGGCTTTCTCGATTGGTATGCCAGTAATGGTGGTCCGGTTGTATCGCCAGCGGCAAAATCTACCGGGGGGGTGACGAACGGCAAGAATTACCGGGGGGCGGCAAGAATTACCGGGGGCTCCGGTAACTTAGCTACCGGACATAATGATCATCTACTTAACGATCTTAAAGATCCCCCCTTACCCCCCAAAGGGGGGCGATCTCGAAAATCTCGAATCGATACGGGTGCCAAGCGGCAGCCGGCCGTCGCAGCTCGCTACGTATCGGAAGAGGCGCTCGACAAGATGGGGTCAATCGCGTCCGGGTGGGATCGCCAGCACCTGCTGGCGCGGTTTCTCGAGTGGCCCGGAAGCGCCAATGCCCGCAACATGGATGCAGCCTTCCTCGGCTGGGCTAAGTCTTTCACCAAAGGCAAAGATCCTTACGGCAATAGCATTGGACAGGCCGCATGAACGGCGACGAGCGCACTAACCCCAAGCCCTGGAAGCTCACCCCGCCGGCTGTGGCTATCCAGCTCCAGCACGGCATTCCGGGCGACGATTTCGCTATCCGGCTGTGGATTGCCTACCTCCACGAGATCGGCCGGGAGGATCTCGCCAAGGCGGCCGAGGAGGCCAAGGCGTTCGTGGTGCGCCGGCGCTGGCCCAAGCCTGATACCCCTCTGCCACGCATCCCGAGGGATTTCACGCCGCGGATGACCGGCGAGCGGTGACGGGTAGCGACGAATCGGGCAAGGCTGCGGTGGGCAAGATCGTGCACCGCCTTCGCGGCGCTAAGAAGGCGAAGGCTGCCCGAAACGGAGATACCCTCATGCTGAGAAGCATTCTCATCGCCGCCCTGCTCGCCGCCAGCCTGCTCGCTGCCGCTTGCCTCGCCGTTCCCGCTGCGGTGCATGCCGATGGGTTGGGGCACTGCTGGGATCTCGGCGGGTGCCCACAGAGGCGCCGCGCGCGCCGGCACCGCAAGCCCAAGCCGGACGTGAGCTACTACGCGCCGCCTAAGTGGGACGAGCTGGCGGAGGACGACGGCAACAAGCGCCCGGTCTGTGCCACGGACACGATTGAGGTCATCTCAACTGAGCACACCAACGAGGAAAATGCTCGGGAGGCTGGTCGTAAGATGTTGATGGCTGCGATCCAATGGCGCATAGGTGGTGCCTACATGGATCTGTCGCTCGCCGAAGAATTCCGGGAGCACTGCGGGCCCTCAAATGCGATGGATACCATGTCATCACGGATTTCTGAGGCGACGAACAAGCTGATCGGGCAAGAGGGCCAGAATGTGCGTTGCATCATGCGTGCTCGACCTTGTCGTGCTCGCCTTGAAAAAGTGGAAGGGCACCGGTGACTGATCTGACGGCCGAGCGTTTGCGTGAGCTGTTCGATTACGACTCGCAGACGGGGGTCTTCGTGCGCAAAATAAGTCGCAACAGACGATACGTTGGTCGCGTAGCGGGTTCGCTGTGCGGCCGCGGCTATGTATGGATCAAGATCGGGCGTGTCGCATACGCCGCTCATCGTTTGGCGTGGCTCTACGTTCATGGCGAATGGCCGCCGCGGGACATAGATCATGACAATCTTGACAAGTCGGACGCTGCGTTTCTCAACTTGCGGCTTGCAACGAAAAGCCAGAATGCGATGAATGTGCGCCCTCGACGCACGAACAAGAGCGGGTTCAAAGGCGTTTGTTTCAAGCCGAAGTTCGGCAAATGGGCTGCCCATATTTGGATCGACAAGAGACAGATCTACCTTGGTGCATTCAACACGCCGGAAGCGGCGAGTGCTGCGTACCAAGCTGCAGCCGAGAAACACTTTGGATCGTTTGCTGGTCCGCCCGTTATGGCAAGTTCACCTCCGCTGTCGATCTGGAAAGCCCGCAGAGACGCGCTGAATCGCAGCGTTTCGATGCCAGAGATGAAGCGTAGGATGACACAAGCCGAGCACGGACTCACTGCTGACAGATTTCGTGCGTTGTTCGAATATTGTCCTGATACGGGCGAGTTTTTCCGGCGCAAGAAGGGCAATCAGGTTGGCTTTGTCGGCACCGACGGTTATTTGCGTGTGACCGTGGACGATGTCCAATACTCGGCCAACAGACTCGCTTGGCTTTATATGACGGGCGCGTGGCCTCAAGGGCTGGTGGATCACCGCGACGGTGACATCACCAACAACATCTGGAAGAATCTGCGCGACGTCACGCACGCCCAGAATGGGCAGAACAGATCGCCGCGGAGCAACGCCACAGGCTATAGAGGCGTCTGCCGCGACACCGACGCGCGGCGGCAGCGCCCGTGGCGCGCTCAAATCCGCGCCAATGGTCGGACTTTCATGTTAGGGCGGTTCACGACTCCTGACGAGGCGGAGCAGGCTTATCTTGCTGCGGCCGAACAATATCATGGAGAATTCATGAGGCGAATTACGGATCGATCCTGCCGGGCGGTCATGGAACGGGCCGAGGGGCATCGCTAGGCGAGTTGTAGAGAATTTCTGCGCTCCATAAAAAGCGCGCGAGGCCTCGATGAAAAACTTTCTGGACGGCCGCGTCACGCTGCTCGCCGGGGATTGCATGGAGCTTCTCGCGACGCTGCCTGAAAACTCGGTCGACAGCGTAGTCTGCGATCCGCCTTACCACCTTACCTCCATCGTCAAGCGCTTTGGCGCGCCGAACGCGGCGCCCGTCAAGGTAAGCGAGTTCTATGATGAGGGTGGTAAAAGCAAAGGGTCATCGGCCTACAAGCGCGTTTCAACGGGATTCATGGGCAAGCAGTGGGACGGCGGGGACATTGCATTCCGCGCTGATGTTTGGCGTGAAGTCCTTCGCGTCTTGAAACCTGGAGGCCATTTGTTGGCCTTTGGCGGAACAAGAACTTACCACAGACTTGCGTGCGCCATCGAGGATGCAGGGTTTGAGTGTCGCGACGCCATCATGTGGCATTACGGGTGCCTGTCCGAGGACGCTGAGATCCTGACGGAACATGGGTGGAAGCGCGGTGTCCATGTTTGTGAGGGCGAGAGGGTAGCCGCTTGGGATGCGGCAACGGGCGCAATCACGTTGCAGCCCGTAGAGCGCCATACACTTGCCCCGTATAGCGGCAATCTCGTCCGCTTCGTGAATGACGATACTGATCAACTGCTGACGCCGAACCATCGTGTTTATCATTTGCCGCGCCAGCGAAGGATGACGGCAGGCGAGCGCGTTGCTTGGTACGGCGACCAATATGAAGTCGCTGAGGCAAGCGAAATCAACCGATGGAACGGTATCAAGCTGCCCGTCGCTGGCTTCCAGGATGGTTCCGGCATCGGCGGCTGTGACTATGCGGCGCTTCTTGGTTGGGTGTGGACGGAGGGCGGATTCGACAAGGCGCCGTCAACTGGCGTTCGTATTTATCAGTCCGAAAGTGCGAACGCTGAGAAAGTCGCCGAGATTGACGCACTACTTGGTCGCGTTCTACCGGAACGCAAACGCTATGACCGAGAGCGCACTTATACTTACGGCAACACGGTTCGCCAATACATGGAAACGTGCTGGTTCTTCTCGGGCGCGCTGGCTGCAAGTATTCGTGATGACCTGCCGAGCAAGCGACCGACCTGGGACTTACTCTGGCGTATGACGCTTGCCGAGAAGCGAGCTTTCCTCGACGCTGCAATGAAGGGTGACGGCTGCGGTGACGACTTCTACCAAGCCGATGAGGCGAGTCTTATGTGGTTTCAGGCGCTACTCGCAATGGTGGGCCAGCGTGGCAAGGTCAGGATGCGCTCTGCCCCACGAGATGGCGGAAGCGTTTGTATAACGCCACGCGACACAACGGAACTACAGGCAAGACATCTCAAGCAGGCGACGGAGGCATACGACGGACTGGTCTGGTGTGTGAAGGTGGCAGGGGGCGCCTTCGTAGCGCGGCGCAAGGGCAAGGTTTTCATCACTGGCAACTCTGGATTCCCCAAATCGCATGATGTCAGCAAGGGGATTGATAGGGCAAACGGCAAGCATGATCGCGACCTTGTGCCGTTCGGGGAATACGTGCGCGAGAAGCGCAAGGCCAAAGGCTGGTCACTTGCCGATGTTGACGAAGCTATGGGCACCAACACGGCAGCAAGTTGGTGGGAGGGCCGCAAGGCTGGCGTGCAGCCTCCGGGCCTTGAACAGTACCGCAGACTAAAGGCGGTTCTTGAGATGGACGGCCGTTTTGATGCGCTAATTGAGTGGCTTGAGGCAGAGCGCGAGGTTACTGGCCGCGCGCTCAATGGGGTGGGTAACACCGCCGACAGTCTCCATAAACGGGATGGCTTCGCCGCTTCGCGCGAAAAGGAGTTCGACATCACCGCCCCCGCCACCGAAGCCGCCAAGCAATGGCAAGGCTGGGGCACGGCACTAAAGCCCGCAACAGAAATCATCTGTCTTGCGCGCAAGCCTTTAGTCGGCACTGTCGCCGAGAACGTGCTCAAGTACGGAACAGGGGCGATCAATATCGACGGGTGCCGAGTTGAAACGCTCGATGATCTGAACGGCGGTGCCTACAGCGGCGATCTAAGGCGGCGGGACGAGTACACGGGAGCCGATAGCGATGCGAATGCTATTGCGCTATCCCGGTTGAATCGGGGCGCTGGCGAGTTCAAGCAGCCGCAGGGCCGCTGGCCCGCCAACGTCTGCACGGATGGCAGCGAGGAAGTGCTGGCGGCGTTTCCTGAAGCCAATAGTGCGCGGGCGAACGGCAACCCGACCAATCCCTGGCATGGCACCAATCACACTGCGACCTCCTATGGGCAGGGCGATGGGACGGAGTCGGTGGACTATCGCGACAAAGGCTCCGCCGCGCGTTTTTTTTACACGGCGAAGGCCGATAGTGAAGATCGGCTCGGCTCCAAGCATCCCACAGTGAAGCCACTCGACCTCATGCAGTGGCTCGTCCGCCTTGTCACCCCACCTAAAGGCACAGTGCTCGATCCGTTTGCTGGAACCGGAACGACAGGAGAAGCCGCCTGGCGCGAAGGCATGCGCGCAATCCTCATCGAACGCGAACCTGAATATCAGGAGGACATCGCGCGCCGCATGGATCTCGCCACCAAGCCCACAAAGCGTGCAGCGGTCGCAGCGACTAAGAATCAGCTAGATAGGCCAGAGGATTTGCCGCTGTTCAAGGAGTTCTCATGACCGACCGTGAGCTTCTCCCCAACCGCCGCCGCTCGGAAACCTTCGAGTTCGAGGCCGGCGTGCCGGGCTACACCCAGCAGCACTACGTTGCTACGCTGGGGTTCTATCCCGACAACCGGCTGGGCGAAATCTTCATCCACAGCGTCAAGAGCGGCTGCGACCGCGACATCGCCATGCAGGAATCGGCGATCGCTGCCTCCTTCGCCCTCCAGCACGGGTGCACGGTGGAGATGATCCGCTCTGCCATGCCACGCACCACGGACGAGAAACCGGAGGGCCCATTAGGCACCTTGCTCGACCTCGTCAGGCAAGCCGAAGACTTGTAGATCGTCCCCAATCGCAAATACCAACCACAACCCGAATCTGTTACGCCCAACATGATGGTTGACGCCGCCTGTCCACGGGACAGGGCGGCTATCGGCACCGCGCAAAGAAGGGCGCGGGCCGATGGGAGAATTCGGAGAGCAAGAATGATCTACGTCGTCGCCATGCGGATGCTGGCCGTAATTCTCATTGCCTGGCCGGGGAGCTACGCGCTTTCCCGCTTCGTCGCGACCGGCGATTTCTACTGGTTCTCCCTGATTCTCGGCTGCCCGCTGTTCGCGCTGTCGCTGTGGCGCTACTCGGCGCAAGCCGTGCCGCTCATTGAGGCGCGGCGCGCCGCCGTGCTCGACAGGCCGTTCCCCTTCGCTCTTGCGCGCCGGCGCATAACCAAACTTCTCGAAATGGCCACACGAATCACCAATGGGTTTGGCCAACGGCTGCAACGTATTCAACACGCACGCGCAGCGTAGCCGCGAGGCTCGATAGCCGAGCGGCGTCAACCGTGAAAAGGTGTTTTGCATGTCCGACCTCGGTGTCATCGACCCTATATCCCACGACGCGGCGTTGGAGGGCTGCATCGACTCCTGCTGGAAGGAAGGGGTGGTCGATCCACAGTCGGTGATCTCGATCGGGGTCGCCATGATCGTGTGGGGGCTGTCGATTGACGAGCGGGACGGCGGGATGCATGGGCAAGGCCTGCGGCAGATGGCGGGCGAGCTGATCGACGAGCTGGCACCCATTTCCTTGCGGGCGGCGGCGTGACCGAGGCGCCCAAACTGGTCGTGCTCAAGCCCGAGAGCAAGGCCTCGACCAAGCACGTGATCGAAGTGCTGGAGGATTGCCTTGCGCGGGCTCGCGAGGGAGAAATCCTGGCGGTGGCTGTCGTCGAGGTGCGGCGGGGACGTGCAGTGGCGTCGCACTGGACGCAGGGAGATCACTACCACCTTCTGCATTCCGGCGCGCAGCGCCTTGCGCATCGTCTGGCGGCTGACGAGGATTGAGCATGGGCTGCCCCCTCGTCATCGTCACCTGGGTCGACAGCACTCATCCCGTGGCCGCTTGGCGCTTCCTCAGCGACCTTCGCCACGAGATTGATGGCGATCCCCGCGAGATGGTCACCGTCGGCTGGCTGTTGCGCTCTGACCGCAAGGTGAAGGTGCTGGCCCAGAGCCTGGGGTGCATCAACGACGAGGTCAACTTGCAGGCGGGTGGGGTAATGACGATTCCTGCGTGCGCGGTGCTGAAAGTCGAGCCGCTGACAGAGAAAGGCTACCGCCTAAGCCGAACGGGCAAGATCGAGAAAATCCAGGTCTTCCACAAGGCGCCGCGCCGCGCCAAGGTGAGGCAGCCGAATCGGTCTAGGCTCAAAGTTGTACGTCGCCAAGGTGGCTGAATTTCACGTGGAACGGGGGATATGTGAATGGCGGAGGGACCGTATGCCGCGCTGGCGGCCAGCCTCAACGATCTGCTGCTTTCCAACCAGATCGAGCAGCAGTTTCTCGTGGAGACGGCCAACATCCTGTGCGATCTGGTCGAGAGCCAGGCGAGGGTGGGCCTGAAGCCGAGGATCGCGGCGCTTGCCGCCTACGCGGAGCAGCCCAACTACGGCGGCTATGGCGGCCAGGCGAGCGTGCAGCAGCCGCAGGGTTTGCCCAGCGGCAACGGCCAGTATGTTGCGACCGCCCAGCCCGGCTACCGGGCGCCCTACTACGGAGAGGGCTACCATCAGCCCAGCTATAGCATGAACGACGTGTTGCAGCGGGCCGACCCGGGACCGCCTCCCCCGCCGGCGCTGCAGGGGACAGAACCGCGCCGCTATCCGGGGCCGCCGCCGCCAAATCCACAGCCGGGGCCGCCGCGAAGATAGCTGTTGCAACTTGGCTGCCTTTGGCTTACATTTGCCTGCATGGGTAAAACGACGTCGGTCACCATCCGCATTTGGCCAGAGCTCAAACAGGCGCTGAAGGGTCTCGCGCTCGAGGAGCAGCGCAGCCTTGCGAGCTACATCGTATTGGTACTGGAAGGCCACGTGAAGGCGGAGAGGAGGCGGTCTGGCGTGCCGCCGAAGGAAAAAATGCGATGAGTGCTGCATCCCCCACAGAGGAAGTCGTAGAGGCGGTGGCGCGGGTGATCTGCGACACTATGTGGCCCAACGACTATGAATGCGTGTTCTGGAACAAGGAAACAATGGACGCGGCCCGCGCCGTTCTATCCTCCCCGCCCGTGAGCGAGCTTGTGGAGGCGCTGAGACTTGCAGAGACGGCACTCTCTTTCATTGATGGTCTTGAACGCAAGAAGCCCGACTTCGCGGCCGATGATCGAACGGTTTTCGAAGTGCCTCTCACTCAAGCGCGCGCCACCCTCGCCCACTTCATTGCCAAGATGGAGAAGTCCGATGTCTGAACCTTTCTCAAAGCGGCATGAGGAGAAGGCACGGGCCCTTGAGGCGCAGCTTCTCGACATTCTTACGGAGCGCGAGATCAAACTGGTTGCCTCCACCCTCGCCGCCGCAGAGCAGGAGCTGGTGGCAAGGATGATGGAGCCGAGCGACCATGTGCTGTTAGAAGGGCATCGGCCCTCTAGCAAACTAGGGATATTCCTAAGTGCCGAAAGTGCGCTGGCTCGGTGGCGCGCCATGCTCAAGGCCTTCTGCGCCGAGAACGGCATCCCCATTCCTGAGACGGAGAGCATCGATGCCTAGCTATTTCGACTCCTACGACGACCCGCCGGGAGAACCGCGCTCCATCCTTCCCACCGTGCCGCTGGCTTCCGTGCTGCTTGAGTATGAGGAGGATCGGCTGCGGCGACAATCCGAGCAAGTGATCGCCGACGAGGAAGCGGAGTATCGACGGCGGGATGCGCTCATCGCATCGGGGGTAGTCGACGAGAGTGGACGGGCGAAGGAATAATGGGTTGACGCCGCCGCGCTATCGAGCGCGCCGGCTATCGGGACGCGGCAGATGAGGGCCGCGCCCGACGGGAGCGAGGAGAAGACGATGGAACTCACTAACGAGACTAAGGACGCCATTGGCCTACTGACCGCGGTCATAGAGAAAATCGGTCCCATTGATCTCTCGTCCGATGAGTACGTGGCAGCGAATGAAGGTCGGGAACTCTGTGTGCTTAATATCGACGGCCAACTTCAGTTAAAAACCGAGGCAAAAATTGAAAACTACGATCACAAGGCGGCTTTCACAACGTTGCTTCGGCGTGGAGTGCAACATCGGAGATAAGCACCCATCGCGCCGAAGATTTCCGGCGCGATAGGCGAGGCGACGTAAGCCGAGCCGTCAACCCTAAAGGACGCATGGCGATGGTGCACGACGAGGCTACAATCGAGCGGTCGATCAGGGCAGTGGAGAGGGCGCTGCAGGGGGCGCGCAACTCCAACCAGGCCGGCGAGGATGCAGTGGTGGCGATGGCGGCGTGGGGAGATATGAAACGGGCCTTGGAGCTTATCCTTGTCAGCATGGCCAAGCAGAACACGGCCACTGCCGCGTGCATCCGTACTTGGGCTGGCGACGCTCTCGCGGCGGCCAACGGCAAGGTGCCAGCCGATGCGTGAGTCGATCCACGACGAGATCGCCGAGCGCCTTGAGGCGGCGACGGGGCCCGACCCGATCCTCGACGTGCTGATCAAGATCGCGTTCCGCCCGCACCCGCAAGGCCCCAGGTACGAGGACGTGCACGAGATCGAGAGCCACCCAGACTTTATCCGGTTCATCTTGAAGCAGACCAACAGCGACGGAAAACACTACTATGGGGACTGGGGCCTCAACAGGATCGAGCCAGTGACGGCCTCGGTGGATACGATGCTGCTGCTCGTCAAGGAAGCCCTGCCGGAATGGGAATGGACGCTGGCATCTCATCTCGCGGGGGCGGTCGCCTTCATGTGGCTCGACCGCGGTGGGAGTAGTATCGCGAGCGACGCCTATGCGCCAACGCCTGCTCTTGCGCTGCTCAAATCCTTCATGGGAGCATGGCGTCAGAGCAAGGCGGAAACCGTTTCCGAGGTCGCCTAGCATGGACCGGATGATCGGAATCGTGCTCTACCTCGTGCTCGGGTGCGTGGCGATTGGATTAGGTTTGTGGCTGGGCGCGATGTTGCCGGAGATTTAGCGTTGACGCCTGCTCGTTATCGAACTCGCAGGCTATCGCGCAAGAGCGCGATGGGAGAAGTGATGCCTCCCCGCCCTAAAGGGCGGAGCTTCCTGGCCACTTCAGGCCAAGCGTATCGCAACCGATACGGGCAATGTTTACCGCAGCGTTGAGATCACGATCATGGATCGAACCGCACTCGCCGCAGACCCACTGCCTGACCCCAAGTTCCTCTCGACCTTTTGGGCCGCCGAGCGCATTGCACTCGGAACAGACTTGGGTTGTGTAGCTCTCATCCACTTCGGCAAAGGCAACCCCTGCGTGATCGCATTTGTAGCTGAGGAGGTTGCGCAGCATGGCCCAGCTCATGTCGAGCGTGGCCTTTGCCTTGCCCGACTTGATCTGCCACGAAGCGGAGACATTTCCGACAAAGACCGCACCAGCGTCATCGACGACAGCGCGGGAATACTTGTGCAGCGCATCTTTGCGCCGGTTGGCAATCTTGGCGTGAAGCGTGCGCACCTGACGCTTCCAGCCGCGCCGCTGTGCTCTTGCCAGCTTGGGCTCAAGATCGCGATAGAAGGTCGCTTGTTCGAGGTCGGGCGCATTGAAGCCTGCGGCGACCGTCTTGAAGCCGAGGTCGATGCCGACGATCTTGCTGCGGTTGATGCGCTCTGGCTGCTCGATCTCGCAGACGAGATTGCAGTACCAGCGCCCGCGCGCATCCTGAGAAAACGAGCCAGACTTGATCTTGCCCTCGATGTCGCGGTGCTTCCACAGCCGCAGCCTCTGGCCGCGCAGGAACACGAGCGAACCCTCGACCGCTACGTCCTGGTTGGTGAACGGCACCCAGCCGAGCGACCGCTTGGCGCCGCGACTGATGCGCCAGCGCAGCCTCGGCCTGCCGTGAGCGCGCCGCTTGATGATGAACTCGTCGATGACTTCTTGGATGACCTGAGAGGGAAGCCCGAGTTCGCGGCTGGCGCCTTTGGTCAGATCGCGAAGCTGAGCCTTGGTGATCCACTTCGGTCCGCGCTCCGCCGACTTGGCGCTGATCTCGTTGGCGTAGTTCCAGACCGTATTGACCGCGTTGCCGAGGGAGGCAAGCCGTTTCCCGCTCGTCGCGTCCTTGACGCGATAGCTGAAAGTCTTGTAAAGCTTGTATTGGTCTTCTCTGGCCATCTTGCCGGTGATATGGACCTCAAATGCACTTTTGTCAAGTTGGTCTATGGAACTCAGAACTGGCCGCCACGTCGTCTTCATGCTGCACGCGCATCTGGTCTTCACGACCAAGCGACGCGGCAAAGTGCTGACGGCGCAGCATCTCGAACGCCTCAAGACGATCTTCCAAGAGGTGTGCGCGGACTTCGAGGTCGAGCTTCGCGAGTTCAATGGCGAGAGCGATCACGTCCATTTGCTCGTGAACTATCCGCCGAAGGTGCGCCTGTCCGAACTCGTCAACAGCCTGAAGGGCGTATCCAGCAGGCGGCTCAAGCAAGAGTTCCCGGCCATCAAAGCGTTCTGGTCGGTTCGCAAAAGCCGCGGTGTGCTGTGGACGCCGAGTTACTTCGCGGGGTCGGTCGGCGGATCTCCGCTCTCCGTCCTCAAGCAATACATCGAGCAACAGAAGCGCGCCGCTACATCCTCTCCCTGAAGCGGAGAGGGATTGCGGCGCAAGCCCGCTAACGGGAAATTACCTGTGAGCCACAATCCTTACGAACGCCTTTCGAATACCCAACTCCTCCGCAAACTCCGTGAGACGCGGCAGATGGCTTGGAATGCGCCCAAGGCGCTTGATAATCCGAGCGATGCGTTCACCCGCCATGGTGAGGAATGGGGACGGCTCTTTCGTGAGGCAGAGCGGCGCAATTGGTTTGAACAGTAGGCACGCGCAGCGTAGCCGAGCAGCCGTGCTGCGAAGGCGTCAACCCTAAAGCCACCGAGGAGAACGATGTATGGCCATGATCAAAGCACGTATCGCCTTCGTTGTTGCACCGGACGGGTCGTGGTTTGCGACCGGCGGGAACGATCAGGACGACGACTTCGATGACCTTGTCGATGGTCTGTGGGATCCTGAGTACGGGGAAAAGCGGTATTGGCTCAGCGTGGAGGTGCCGCTGCCGGATAAGGTGGAGCCAGCAGAGCTGGCCCCCGCCGATGTCGACCCGGCCTGAAACGAAAAAAGCCCCCGACGCCGGAGCGCCGAGGGCTCATCAGTTAGTGGGGTAACTGTGGCAATGAGATGTGAACCTGCCGGCCAAGACGGACCTTCACCAACTGGCCGTTCAAGCTCGTCACCCGCTTCGAGGCTTCGCCCGGGCTGACAGCCATCCTGCGGGCGAGCTCCTGATTGGTCAGGGGCTCAGCCGCCGCCAGGAGGGCGGCGATGACCGTCCTCTGTTCTGGCGTAAGTCGTTGCACCAAGGCCTCGAGCCTCTCAGGGGGTGACGTTTTCAAGAAAGCCAGCTTGCGATGACGGGCCGCCTTGGCTATCCTCCGGCGCTGGAGGAAGTCCTCGACAAATTCCTGAATCATGCCACCTTCGGCACGCATGGTTTCCTCCACACGTTAGCGTTCACGGCCCGGTCGGCGGTATCAACGCCCCGGGCCGTCCTGCAAGTGCAGGCCGCGACCATCCTCCAGATGATCGAAGGCTGCACCAAGGGAGCGGCGGCCTGTCGTGATCGACCCCGGGGCCGCCGCTGGCAGTTTAGGGGTGCGGGGCGCGCACCCAAAGCATGACCGAATGGAGCGCAGCCCCGCTCGCTGGGTGGGGGGAGGAGTGCCCAGCGATGGTATTGTCATCAGGCTCTATGGTGCGGCCCCGGAGGGCCGCGATGGTCATTCTCGGTGGAGCGTTTCGACCCGTGCGTACTCGTTCATCATCTGAATGAGTGCCGTCTTCGTCTCGTCCAGATCATTGGGGCCGCTGAAGAATTGGCCAGCAACATCTCCGGTCTGCACGCCCATCGCTTGCTGCATGTCGGTGAGTATCCCATCCACATGTCGGTTCACGATTCCGACGATTTGCTCGTAGTTCATTTCCATTCTCCCATCGTGTCGTTGCCGCACGATAGAGCCTAATCGTTCTCGCTTCCCCTGAAGTGCGGCCCCATTGCTGAGGCCGCGCCCCGGTTAGTAGTGGTCCCGGATGTCGAGACCTGATTGGGCGAAGCGCCGTTCGAGATCATCCCAGACCTTACGCTCCCGCCAGATGTCGCGACCGATCAAGATCGCGGTGCCGACGGCGCATCCTGCGGCCCCAATGAACGGGGGGAACCCGAACACGAGGCTGATGAGGAAGCCGGCAGCGGCGGAGAGCAGCACGAAAGGAACTGCCCGAACAGCACGACGGAAAATCATTTTGTCCTCCTAACCGTGCGGGTTTGGCCGCACGTCGGGAGAAGCGAGTAGTTTTGACGGCTGCCCCTCGCGGGTGAGTTCCTGTGGCGCCCCGGTCTACAGTTTCCGGCCGGTTCCGAGCGTGCATGGCCGGGGCGTTTCGCCGTCCTATGTCATTAAGTATAGCATAGCCGTACATCAGAGCAATACGTCATAAGGGATAAAAAGCAGCAAAACAGCATTTAATTACGGGTTTACCGATCACAAGTGCGTGATGTACGCGATGGCCTTGCAATAATGCGCGCCTTGTCTTAGATTCTCGCCATGCCGAACGTCAGCCCCCTCAAGTACGCCACCGCCATGACCATCCGGGTCGACGGCGAATTTGTTGAGGCCGTGGACGAGCTGCGAACCCTCATCCGGCCGGTTCCGACCAAGTCGGAAGCCATCCGGCGCGCGGTGCTGGAGATGCGCGAGCGGGAAAGGAAGCGCAGTGACGGGGAAAGGAAGCGCGCTCATGCCCGCTGATCTCGCCAAAGACCTAGCCGACGTGAAAGAACGCACCGACGCGCGCTTCCAGCAGACGTCCGGCCAGTTCAAGGCCATCCAGACGCAAATCGACACGCTGTCCGCCGAGATGGGCAATCGCTTCGACCGGCTTGAGAACCGGATGGATCGCCTCGAAGGGCGCATGGACCGGCTCGAAGGGCGCATCGATCGCTTCGGAGCCAATCTGCCCGGCCTCGTCGCCGAGGCGGTGATCGTAGCGCTACGCGCCGAGAGGGAGTAGTGATGCCAAGTGACTCCATGATCGATCGCGTCGCCCTCGCGTTGTGTCGCGCACGAAACGAAGATCCTGCTGGAATGGAGACTACGTTCTGGCAGGACGGGCCGCAGACCTCGACTTTCTTGGAATGCGCAAGGCACGATGCCGTGCATGTGCTCCGCGCTATGCGCGAGCCGACCGATGCGATGCGCGCTGCGGTTCTTTGCTATGATGACAGATTCTCGGAGCCGTTGGATGCTTGGCGTGCGATGATCGACGCGGCGCTCGAGGAGGCAAAAGCGCATGCCAGATGAACCTCCCCTCGTCGTCACCGTCTCCTCCGACTGGCTGCGCACCGTCCTCAAGAAGGCGAAGATGCAATGGCCCAAAGAACTCGTGGAGCACGCCGCCGAGGATGACGACGATCCCGAGTGCCCGGTCGCCGAGGACGGCGAGCACGTTCCCTCGCGGCATTCCACGCACTCATTTTGCAGGGCGTGCGGAGAGACACTCTAGGCCTAAGTGGAGTAGCGTCGATGTCGAAGTTGAAGCAGCCTGCGATCCACAGGATCATCGCCGCCGGGATCGAGTGGAAGATTGGCGGCCCCGACCGTAAGCCCGCTGGCGACGTCGAGACCTACTTCAAGGCTCGACGCCTGACGGCCCAAGGCAGAGCGAAAGAGGCGGTGGCCCTCTACCGCAAGAAGCGCAAGGAGCGCCAGCCATGATCGCGGAGCTGTGGCGCTACGCGCGCGCCCGCAGGAAGTATGGAATCGCGGTATTGATGATGGTGCTGGCCTGCGTGGGGAAGGTTTTGGGTTGACGCCGCCTCGGTATCGACCTCGGCGGTTATCGCGACCTCGCGAGTGTAGGGCTCGGCGCGACGGGAGCGAGGCGGGAGCAATCTCGATGAAGGTGTGGATCGTTTACAGAGTATGGCCGGGCGGCAAGCAAGACATAATCGCTGGTTTTTTCGACGAGGATAATGCCCGCTTCGAGGCTGGCAAATTGGTTGGCCGCGATAAAGATGTCCTTGTTGGGCTTTTCACGGTCGATGTGAGCGAGCCCGTCAACCCTGAATCCTAAGAGGCATCCATGGCCGGCGAAGCGATGACCGACATCGTCGAGCAACTGAAGGCAATGCGGGGCTGGCACACGCCATCCGATTTCCAGCTCATGCTAGACGCCGCGGAGGAAATCAAAGCACTGCGCGCAGAGCGCGACACCTTGAAGGCGCGCCTCGACGATGTACTGCCGCGTCTTGAGTTGGTAGTGGGTCAGTTTGGGCCCTGGCCTTCAAATAGGGTGCTTCACCACCCTCTCAATGTGCGCTTCGTGTTGGCCTGCGTCGGTCTGGGCGGCGGTTCCCGCTCGCCCACGACGATGATATCAGCGTCGCAGCGATGACAAACCATCCACTCGGTGCGACCAGGGTTTCTGGTCTCGGGCTGGAGTATCGATTTCTTTCCGTCCTCGTAGCACTTTGCGCATATCCAATGCGGTGGTTCGGCGCCGCTTGCCTCATTCTTCAACGCATAAGCGAGCGCCCCGCTGCCAACGTCCTTCAATTCATACCTTTGCTTCTCAGCGTCCCATGCTTCAAGGCGAGCCACTTCTTTTTCAAGCTCTCCTACTTTCTGCAACAACGACGAGCGCTCCTCCTGGGCGACTATTGCCGCGCTCATGGCATCGTAGATTTTGGATTGAAATTCGATAGCCTTGGCCTTAAAGGCCGCAGCGTTGCGCAGACCTATCATCGTCTCCGCGATGTCCTTGGCCGCCTTGAGCGACGACATGACGCCCGCGATCTCTGCAACGCCGATCATATCGTGCCCTCCGTGGCTAAGCCTGCTGCCGTTCCCAATCCTCTAGGATCGACACGATATCTGCAACCTCCCAAAGCCGATCCGTGACCCCGGCAGCCATGGCCGGAGTCAGCCTGTGCGCCTTGTGGAGCTTGCAGAAGTTATAGTACATGAAGTGCAGCGCGACGGCATGGGCGTGGTTCTCCATCTTCTTTGAGAAGGCGTTGGTGAGCCGAGTGAATCGGCGCATGTGCATGCGCATGGTGAGATTGTTGCGCTCGGCAAAGCTCGTTGAGATGTGCTTGTCATCTGGCTCGCCGGTCACAACCCTTGTCGAGCAGCCGACGAACTTGGCTGGGCTGTAGCGCTTCTCTCCCTCGACGGTGGCGCCGTAAATCTTCTGGAGCATCGCATAATCGATGTCCTCGCCGAACACCGTTTCGACCGCCTCAAGATAGGGCTTGTGACCGTCGCTGGTGAGCTGGACGCGATGGGCAAGCCGGGTCGAGAGATCGGCGATGAAGCGCATGGCCGCGTCCGTGTCGCGGGAGCCGACAAGCCATGAGGGCACGAGCTTGGAGTCGGCGCAGATCGCGGTCCAGGTCCACACGTCGCCGGCGGCTGGGGGAGCGGCCTTCGCGGACTTCACGTTCGCCTGCTTGGCATAGATAAAGCTCCAGATTTCATCGACCTGGATGCGCTTACAAGGTAGATCATTGAACACGCGGTCCTGATATTCGGAGCAGGCGCGGCCAACGTCGGCGAGCAGCTTAGAGACGGTGTTTTTGCTGGCTCCGGTAATCCGCGTGATGGCGCGGATGCTCGAGCCCTCGCACAGCATGTGGAGGATTTGGGTGCGCTTTTTCAGATGCAATCTGTTCATCTGAGCAATGTAGGCATTCTTGCTTACTCGGTCAAGCATAAAGGTCAAATTGCTTGACAAGTGGCTTCATTCGCCCTAAAAGGGCGTCGAAGGGTGCCGTTGCCCGTGGGTAAGGAGCGGGTGACGGGAGTTGAACCCGCACATCTTCGCTGGTGAAACGAAGCGCTCTACCGTTAAGCTACACCCGCAGCACGGGACGGCTTTCGATGGAGTGGCGGCCAGGTAGGCTCTAACTACCTGGCCGCAATCGTTTTCTAACTCATTTTGTGCCCTCCAGAGCCTTCCGCTCGTCCTCTGGCACCCAGTACCAGTCCCATCCTTCATTACGTACGATGCCGAATTTGCTTAGCCGATAGAGCGTCATGCCTGCCGTCTTTGGATGGAATTCCTTGCCGAGCTTTTCCCCGGCAATTTCTCTTATTTTTGCGGCCCTTAGAGGCGTCGGATAAGCCTTAGCAAGAGCCTCAAGGGCGATATCCTTGAAGAGAACACCATCTTCACCTTCGGCTTCCCCGTCGGCTGGCGGGATTCGCCCTATCGTACCCAGCGGGTGCTTCTGTTTTCCGAGAAGCCCGAACACGGACGCAGCACGGTCGAGTTCGGAAACCTCATCCTCGATTGAGCTTCGCTCCTTCTGCAAAGGCTCGATCTGGCGCGCAAGTTCGCTTTGCCGCCGAACCAATGCGGCGCGCTTTTTCTGATATTCGCTGTAGGCTTGCTCTCGCCAGCCGGGTGCCGTTCGATCAGCCATATGTTCCCACCTCAAGGATATTCTTGAGGGGAATACGACTACACGGCAAAAAAGTCAATCTTCGTGCCGCTTGGATTCCCATCGGGCAGCAGCGGCAGCTTTGGCGATTTCCTTACGGCGCCCCGCAGATAGCTTTTTTGCGCGCGCCTTTCCGCCCTTGAGGCCTCCTCGACGCCCCAGGCTTACGGCGGCCGCGTCCTTGCCCTGGTCCTCAGGCGTAGGCTCGCGATCCTCGACCTCGCCTGTGGCAATGTCCACGATGGTCTTGGCGAGTACGTTGGTATCGCGAGGCCGCTTCTTGCGTGATGCTTTATCGGTCATGCATGCAGTATGGGGTGCGTCGGAGACGCGCGCAACACCGAGTCAAGACCGCCTAAATTGAAACTGACCCACTACCCTTGAGTTAGAAGTGCTGCCGCGTCTTGAGAAGGCGATTGCCGTGCTGAAGTCACTGACGAAGATAAACGGACAGCCCCACGTCACGCCAGTTGGGTGACCGTTTGGTCGATCAGCCTACGGGACGAGAGCCTTGCGTGAATTCCTTAGAGTGCTGTGGCGGACAAACACCATCGAATCGTGCAGTCATAACCTGCTCCCTCACGGCGGCATCGGTTATTTCGCGCCTGCCGGGACACCTACGTGGAGAAGGCATCTGCCATTCTAAGCCGAGCCTAGGGCAAATAGACTGAGCCGTGCGTGCGGGGAGCATACAACAAAAAGGAACGCTGGTACGCGAGTATCAGATCCAGCGCCCGCTTGAAGGAGGTACGGGGGTACTCAGACTTGCAAGCAAAGAAACCGTAGCGGGGAATCAAGGCAGGGTTTGGGCAGCGCCATTCCGAAAGGTCATCCAACATGATCGAAATCGCATTCGCAGCCTGCACGCTGATCGAGGCCTCCGGCCTGCCGGCCAGAACCCACTGCCGCGAGTTCAACATCCCCCTCACCCTCTCCGCCGTCACTCCCTATGCGTGCATGTTCGCGGGCCAGGTGGAGATCGCAAAGTGGGTGAACGAGCACCCGAACTGGACCAGGATTCCCGGCTACCAGTGCCGGCCAGCGGGGATGGTCGCGAAGGTTTGAGAGATGCTCGACACCATCCTAGCCACGTTCTGCTTGGGGCTGTTTCTGCTCGGGGCCTTCGCGTTTTTCAGTCTGGTGTGGACCGGCATCGACTGGATCGTCGGCGGGCCGCTCGAGCAGGCGCGCAGGGAGAAAGCGCGCCAGCGCACGGCAGCCATCGATGCCATGACGGGGGGTGCGATCGACATCTGCGTCGGCGCGCTCGACCGAGCGCTCGACGCCATGGCGCGCGGCGACCGCAAGCTCGCCGAGCGTGAGATCGAGTACGTCAGAGACGTCATCGACGGTGTTGCCTGAACGCCAGGGGAATTGCGATGCCATGGAACGAGCGCGATGCTTCGCGCAAGACCAAGAAGGCCGATACGCCTTCTGAGCGAAAGCAGTGGTCGAAAGTTGCCAACGAGACGTTGAAGCGGACAGGAAACGAAGAGCGCGCGGCGAGAACGGCGAACGCCGTCGTCGCCAGGAACGAGAAGAAGGGCAGGACATAGAACGCCGCAACTCTCGCGACACGCGCGCGCAGCGCAGGCGTCGGCCTCGATAGGCCGGCGCCGTCAACCCTGAATCAGGAAAGATGGGCAAGTACGAGACCACCGTTTTGAACGTCTGCAAGGGCCGCTACAAGGTCAAGCGCGAGTTCGATCTCGACGGCACCATCGAGGAGACCGAGATCGTGTGCAACAACCCGGCCTATGGATCGGCCAAGCTCGACGAGTGGCAGATGGCGCTGCTCGAGAGCAAGCGCCCCAAGCCGCAGAGCGAGGCCGCATGACCGACGAGCCTGTCATGAAGCCGACGGACGGGCCATGACCAAGGTCGGCGACCCCATCATGCTCGCCGACGGCAGTTGGGGCTTTATCTCCATGGTGACGGAGGGCATCATCGAGGTCGAGCCCTTCTGGCGGGCGCGGCCGCACAAGAGGGTGGTGGTGATCGGGGTCGATCGCGACCTGAGCGAGATCACCGAGGAGGACGAACTGTGACGGTCAGACGCGTCCTCCAAGCCTGTGGGGCCAGCTTTGCGGCAGGGCTGTTGATCGGCGCCGCCGCGCCTGGACCCGAACCTTTGGCAGTCGCGGGCCAGACGGACTGGGCCCCCCGTGCATTCAAGTTATTCTGCCATAGGATGCCGCAGGAATGCTTGCCCGGCAAGGGCGAGCCAAGCTTCGATGCCACGCCGGCCAGACTTCATGAGCTCGAGGCCGTCAATCGCGCGGTGAACAGGCGGATCGAGGCCGCCACCGATTTCGATGTCTATGGCGTCAGTGAGCATTGGGCGCTGCCCGCCACTCAAGGCGACTGCGAGGATTATGCACTCCTCAAGCGGCACATCCTGATCGAGAAGGGCTGGCCTGTCGGCTCGGTTTTGCTGACTGTCGTCCGCGATCGGAAGGGGCAGGGGCATACGGTGCTGACGGTGCGCACCGGGCGCGAGGATCAGATCCTGGACAACACTGTAGATGAGTTGCGGACCTGGGCGCAAACCCCCTACCTCTACGTCTGGCGGCAGTCCGAGAACGACCCCAAGGTGTGGGTGGGGCTGTGGGGTGTCGCCACCGACACGGGCGCCGGCCTCGAGGACTGTGAAGGAGATGTGTCGTGCGTCATGCCGTGAAGGTGATCGCCATCGCCCTCTATCGGGACACCTACACCACGCTGCCGGCGATCGCGGCGGCCGTGAATTCCAACGCGACCTCTGTGAACGACTTGGTGCGGCACGTGAAGCGCGATCCCAAGTATCCGCGTCCGCTGCGCCGCGGCGAGCTCAAGCCCGTGCGGTTGCCGAGGCTGGTAGCTCGCGGACATCCGACAGAGATGCTCCCCCAGCATCTGCAACCCGAGCCTGTGCCTTGCCATGACCCGCATCGAAGCCGGGCGGCATGGCAAGCGGATCGCGCGAAGGCTGTGGATCTGTGGAACGATGGGCTGTCCGCGCGTGCCATCCACAGGCGCCTGAAGCGCGCCCGCTCGACGGTTGACCAGTGGCTGCGGGCGGCCAATGTCGACCGGAGCCGGCCGCGGCATTGCTACGAGCAGCCGTTGCCATTTGCCAGGAACGGGGCGCAGCAGAAGGGCTGCAGGGCGGCGAGGTGGCTGCGCACATGAGCATGCTCGGTCTCAACATTGCCGCCATTCACGACGCCGCCAACGAGGCGTGGGACGAGATGCACGAGCCCAGGCCCGGCGAGGAGGAGCGGGAGCACTACGCCTGCAAGCTGTGCGGCGCTACCATGTACCCGCTGACGGACTACAGGCACGAGCGGAGCTGTCCGACAGTTGTCATGGAGGCCGCGATCGCCGCCTATGGGTTGGCCTTGAAGCGGGCCGAGGAGAGAGAGCGTCAGGTATTAGTGGAGTAGATGCAATGCCACATGGTGGAGTACGCCCTGGTGCTGGTCGACCGAAGGGTTCGTTGAACGGGATGCGCAAGAGCGGGTGCGTGCCGATCAAGCGTCGCGTCGATCGCGCACCTCGTTCGCCACGTTTTAATCTCTATGAGGCGATGCACTATGTGCACGCCGTCGAGAAGCTGATGGAGCAGCCGCACACTTTCCGCAGCGGCGTGTTCAAGGATATGTCCGACGAGCAACTCGCCGTCATCTCCAGCAAAGTGCAAGTCGGTCGGGGGGTCTTCTACATCTATGCCTTGGTCGATCCCCGCAACGGCCGCCCGTTCTACATTGGCAAAGGACAGAAGGCGCGTGCGTGGGCCCATGCCAAGGACGCAACGAAAGCTGAGCGCTACAACGCTCGGAAGACGAGCCGAATCATGGCTATTATGGCCGCAGGGCTTCAGCCAGAAGTGGAGTTATGGTTCCAGGTGCCCAATGAACGGGCGGCTTTGGCCATCGAACAGATGCTGATCGCGCATATCCCAGGTCTGACCAATATCGTTGGGGTGACGACGCGGGCGCGGATGCAGGCCGAGATGAAAGCAGCGAAGCGCGGCTTGCGCCAACTGGCGGCCGGACAACAGCGCTTACGCGAGATGCTGGCGTCTGGGGGCTACGACGGCGGGGACGAAGAGTTTGTGGAGGCAGTGCGTAGAGTGGCCTATGACCCGCTGCCGGAATTGCCGCAGGTCTGGCCGTTTGCCAAACCAGCAGACGACGAGACAGATGCCAGCGCTCAAGAACGGGAAGCATGAGGCGTTTGCTAAGGGGGTTGCAGGCGGGCTTCCTGCTTATCAGGCATACATGGAGGCGGGGTACACAACGGAAAGTCCAGCGTCCGCCGCGACTTCTGCTTATCGTCTGATGAAAAATGTTGAGATACTCAACAGAATTGAACAAATAAAGGCCACGCATGCTAAGATTGATGCTAAAGCCGTTGAAATAGCAGCAAAAAAACTTAGCATCAGCAAGGAGAGTATTCTGGCCGAGCTCGCCAAGATCGGCTTCTCCGACATTCGCAAGGTGCTGGTCTGGGGCCCGGAGGTCGTCGTCGAAGGAGAGAATGGCCAAGCGCTGGTCACCAACGGGGTTGCGATCAAGCCCAGCGACCAAATCGACGACATCACGGCTGGGGCGATCGCGGAGATCAGGCAGACCCGGGAAGGGATCGTGGTGAAGTTGCACGACAAGAAGGGTGCACTGCTCGACCTCTTGAAGTACGTCGACCCCACGCCAGAGGATATGCGAGACATCACCCCCGGCCAGACGATCGAGCACGACCGTCTCGAGCACCTAACCCAGCGCTACGCCAAGGGACTGACGGTACACGAAGGCGGCAAGGCCAAGAAGGAAGGTTAGGCTGGTTCAGGCAAGGCTCCCGGCACAAGTTGGGAAGTGGCCTAAGTCTCCCCTCCCATAGTGCTGAGATGGGGAACTCGACCAGCATGCGCAGCATAGGCGTCGAGCGCGTCGCGAGGCGCCGTCAACCCTGAAAGCTTCGCCGTTATGGCGATCGCTGCAACATAGAGAGGAGGCCGTTATGGCCGAGCAATGGATGATCGAGGACTTCGAGAAGGCGCTGCGTGGCGACCTGCGCCGTTACGGCGGCGAGCAGGGGATCGAGGAGCTGCCACCCCGCGATGGCGAGCGCCATGTGCGCCGCTGGCGCATCTACACATCGACGAACTCCTACACCATCAGCGCCCATCCCTCGCTGACGGCTGGCGCCGGTGGCTACCTCGGCTGCATCTCGACCTGCCGCAAGCCGCGCGCCGGCGAGGACTGGCACCGCGGCTCTGACCTCGCCGACGGCCCGCTGTCGTCGGAAACATGGCACCGCATCCTAGCCGACATCGTTTCCTACGAGATGGTGAAGGTGCACTCCAGGGAGGAGGCCCTCAAGGCCGCCGAGATCAAGGCGGAGCACTTCTCGCCGGAGGCGCATGGCCTACCCGCTCTGGCGGAAACCAGCATCCAGTGGTCAGATGTTTCACGTGAAACAGAGGCGGCCGGGAAATGAGCGGTCAAGTCTCGGTGTGCCAAGGTGAGCCGAATCGGCCATGGTGCGAGGATAGGAGAACCGCATGAGCGACCTGCGCCCCTTGAACCGCGCCTATCTCGCCATCCTCTCAGCCTTCTACGAGGCTGGCGGATCGGGTGAGCTCGACATGCACCACCGCGTCATCGTCGGGCCCACTCGCCACCCCATGCAGGGCGATCCGGGTGCCTGGCTGGTCCTCGTCTCGCGGGGGCTAGTGGCCGGCGAGCGCGGCAAGATCCTATTGACGCAAGAGGGCCGGGATGAGGCGGAGCGCGAGATCGCTGGCAGGACGCGGGAGGCATCGTGAACGAGACTGCTGCCGGCATGGGCTACTCCGTAGAGTACGGCGTGGTGCGTCATGTGACGGCTGATGGCCCGGACGATGGGCTCAATCTCGTGGCCGTGCTCGATTTTGGGGGCGATGATCGCATCATTGAATGGCTGCACTTCGATGCGAGAGCCGCATTGCCGGCAGCAACGCGCTACGAAATACGGCGGGCGAGTCCGTGGAACTTCGGACGAAGCTTTCGGCTGCAGTGGGTTCATGAGGAAGACATGGCGCTCGTAGACGACTGGATCGATCCCTTGAAGGAGCTTTGGAACGACGTCGGCGGCTATTATCTGGTCTCGCGGGCCCTCACACCGCAGAAGGAGGCATCATGACGCGCAAGGACTGGCTGCTGTTCGGCGCCATCGCCTCCTGCTCGCTCGCGGTCGCTTGGCTCATGGTGCTGGTTTGGCCGTACATGCGGGTGATCCTCTAGCCCGGGGTCTGGCATGGGTGAGCAGCAGTTTCGACACGCGCGCGCAGCGCAGGGCGAGGTCTCGATAGACCGAGCCCGTCAACCATGAACCCGCCACCATGCCCCGTCCTCTCCGTGCCGAGCGCTACCTCCCCGGCTGCTCCCCATCTCTCGTCAGGCTGATCACCGACAAGCTCCCCTACTGGTCCTACAACGAGGCCATGCGTTTCTACCACGACCTTGTCGGAAAGCTTTCCAGCAACGAGCTGGCCGTCTTGGGCTGCAACGATCGCTACTTCCTGCTGACTGGATTGTGCAACCGGCCCGATATGTTCCACCCCTGGCGCTACGATCGCTGTCGAGAGGTGGAATTGAACCCCGATGGCTATCTCGACCTCTGGTTCCGCGAGGCCGGCAAGTCGACGATCATCACATTCACTGGCACCATCCAAGAGGTTGTCACCGACCCCGAGATCACGATCGGCATCTTCTCCAACACGCGCGACATCAGCCGGCCGTTCCTGGCGCAGATCAAGCAGGAGCTGGAATCGAACGACTTGTTGAAGCAGGTCTATGCCGACGTGCTGTGGGCAAACCCACAAGAACGCAAGGCCGCAGGGGTTCCGTGGTCGGTCGACGGCGGGATCACCGTCAAGCGCAAGAGCAACCCAAAAGAGGCTAGCGTCGAGGCGCACGGGCTGATCGACGCCATGCCGACCGGGCGCCATTTCGCGCTGCAGATTTTCAACGACGTGATCACGGAAAAGAACGTCACCAACCCCGACCAGATCAGGAAGTCGATCGAGCGCTTCGAACTCGCGGATAATCTCGGCAAATCTGAAGGAAGTCGCAAATGGTATGAAGGAACGCGCTACTCGTTCGCCGACGCCTATGGTACGATGCTCGAAAACGGCATAGCAATCCCTAGAATTTATCCAGCAACAGAAGACGGAACACTCAACGGCAAGCCCGTATTACTCAGCCCGGAAGCCTGGGAGCGCAAGAAGAAGGCGCAGCGCTCGCAGATCTCGGCGCAGATGCTGCAGAATCCTATTGCCGGCAACGAGAACACCTTCCGCACCAAGTGGCTGAAGCCCTACTGGGTGCGCCCGATTATGATGAACGTCTACATCATGGGCGATCCCTCTAAGGGTCGCAGCAAGACATCCGATCGCACGGCGCTCGCCGTCGTCGGCATCGACAGCGCCGGCAACAAATACTTGGTCGACGGCTACTGTCATAAGATGCCGCTCTCGGAGCGCTGGACTCGCATCAAGGAACTCCACAAGAAGTGGTCGAACATGCCAGGGGTGCAGAGTGTGAAGGTCGGGTATGAACGCTACGGCATGCAATCGGATGACGAATACTTCGATGAGCGCATGCGTCTTGAAGGGGCTCGTTTCGAGATCGAGGAATTGGGATGGACGGGTGAGGTCGGCCGCCAGGCCAAGGAACACCGCGTCGCGCGGCTCGAGCCCGACTTTCGTCACGGCTCATTTTTCGTTCCGGGCAAGGTCTGGCACCAGGAGATGAGCAATCGCCCGGAAATCGGCAGTCACACCGCGCGCTGGTTCATCGTCGAGGAGGAGCGAGACGAGAAAGGAAAGGTCGTTCGAGAGGGTTCTGACGAGATCCACTATCGGGCCGATCCGGGCCCGCATCAAGAGGAGCGCCGCGCGCGCAGCGCAGGCGAATTGTGGCGCGTCTTCGAGCCTTTGATGCGCCGCGACGAGGACAAGAAACCCTACGATCTCACTCGCGTCTTTTTCGAGGAATTCCGCTTCTTTCCGTTTTCACCCCGCGACGACCTCATTGACGCGGTGTCGAGAATCTACGACATGGAGCCGTTGCCGGCCGTGAAGTTCGAGCATGTCGAGGTCGAGGATTTTCCCGATGCCTGATCGCTTCCGCGCCCATCTCATGACCACCTGCTCGACCGTCGCCATCGCCGCAGCCGCTTGCGATCGCCAGATCACCGGCTACGGCCGCTGGTTCTGCAACTCGGTCAGAACCAAGTTGGAGGGCCAGGAGCGGCAGGTCCGGGATCTGCGCGCAAGCGTCGAACGCGCGCACTGAGGAGAGGCACGTGAGCGAACCCCCCGAAGAAGAACGGCTGAAGGCATTCATGGACGTTGTGGCGAAGATACCGCCGACGTGGAAATGCATTAAGTGCGGGCACGAGTTCCCGAACCACCCCGGAGGCGTCATACCTTACGCTCGGCAAACACGCCGCTCAGACGATGGCAAGGCCATCATCGTCGGCGATATTTGCGAAAAATGTTTCAAGAAATAAATGGAGAATGCACATGGCCCGCGAGCGCATCCTCTACAAGCTCCCGCTCGAATTCCAAGAGAAGCACCGGCAGATCCTCGATGACTGGGACTGGACGCTGAAGCCAGAGATGGCGCTTGCCGAAACGCTCCCCGACGTCGAGGCGCTCGCCGATGTGCGGCTCGAGCTTGCCTCTGGCCAAGGCCGCACACGCTCGGCTGGACGGGCAGCGTTGATCGTGCGCGTGGCGAACGGGGGACGGGCGCAGATGGCTCTGCGAAGGTATGCCGAGAGCATAGCGGCGGAGAAGGCCGAATCGTAATATAGGTTGACGCCGCCTCGTTATCGAACTCGTCGGCTATCCCGACGCCGCAGTTGAGGGCGGCGCGGGATGGGAGGATAGGCAACGGTAAGAGTCCATTGGGCGGCGTGGCGAACGTGAATGCTGGAACGTGTTGCGATAAGGGTGGCTGAGGCCTTGCGACGGCCAAGAAGCCATTACGGCGCACGCTGGCTGGCACGGTTAGTAGCTGACGTTGCTGCGGAGGTCGCACGGCGCGTTGGAAAGAAGGGATCATTGCCCTATCGCTTCTCCGCTCCGCCCAATGGACTCTCAACACGCGCGCGCAGCGCAGGCGAAAGCCCCGTGGGCTGAGCCGTCAACCCTAAAGGACTTCACGTCATGACCACCTCCCGGGAAATCTCCTGGCTCTCCATCATCCTCGAAGCAGACCCAGACTTCCATAAGGATGCGCGCCTCGTCACCGAGTACGAGTTCACCGCGCCGGCCCGGGGCGATCCGAGGACGCACGAGGACGGCAAGCGGCTGTTCAAGGGAGACTACAAGACGCGGGGGCCCTACGCCGCCTGATGTTTGCGCCAGAGACGAGAGCCGAGATCGCAGCATGGAACGAGCGAAAGCTCGCCCAGTGGCAGCGCATTTCCACAACCCCCGGCCTGCAGCTCGCCCGATCGGGCGAGGCAAGATCGCAGCTCATGCTGACCTGCTCCACGCCGGAGTTCTACGAGTCGGTCATCTTCGGCCAGTTGCCGCAAGTGCACAACGTCCCGAAGAACCCCAAACGTCCGGCGATCAAGCAATCGGATTGGCGGCCGGCGACGGAAGCGGAAAAGCCTCGCCACAAGACGCGAATCGACTTATCCGATGGGGAGATCGACCAGGTGCTCGGTGTGTGGACGAAGGGGCAGACGGCGCTGATGCTGCCATTCGTCTCGAGCGTGTGGCGAGCCGACGGCGAGGAGTACGTGAAACCAGAGAGGTGACCTGTTGCGACTGTGAGCGTGGACCCGAGTCCGATCCAGATAAAAGAAGAGGATCACGACCATGTCCATCTTTACCAAGGACAAGATCTACATCTCCGCCGACAGGCGCACCTACTTCGAATACGATTCCGGCGCCGGCACGCTCGACATCTACGTCGAGGCCACCAAAGTCCTCACCGCTACGTCGGGCAGCCTGACCGCTCTCGTTGAATCGATCCAGCAGGGCGGCGGCTCCATCGCCACCAACACCGCCTACGGCGACAATGCGCTCGATTCCAACACCACGGGCGCCACCAATACCGCATTCGGCGACGAGGCCCTCACCGCCAACACCACTGGCGCCAACAACACCGCGGTCGGTGCCTCCGCCCTCGATGCCAATACGACAGGGGCTGCGAACACGGCCGTGGGGGCCGCCGCCCTCGGGGCCGAGACGACGGGCGTGAACAATACGGCGGTTGGCAAGGATGCGCTCCTTGTCCAGGCAGGGGCAACCGGGAACACGGCCGTCGGCAAGAGCGCTGGCGACGCGATTAGCACTGGTTCCAATAACGTCGCGGTTGGTCTCGATGCCCTCGGCGCAGCCACCACTGGAGCTGATAACGTCGCGGTCGGCAAGGATGCCCTCAAGGCCGCGACGACGGCGGTGCAGAATACCGCCGTGGGTTCCACTGCGCTCGATGCCGCGACGACGGGCGTCGATAATACTGGCGTCGGGTTCAACGCCCTCGGCGCGGAGACGACAGGGGTCAACAACGTGGCGGTGGGCTCTGGCGCTCTTGCTGTCCAGGCCGGTGCCACGGGGAACGTCGCGGTCGGTAAGGACGCCAGTAATGCGTTGACCACGGGCTCGAACAACGTCGCGGTTGGTCTTGACGCGCTTGGGGCCGAGACAACCGGCATTTCCAACGTGGCGGTGGGCAAGGACGCGCTTCTCGTGCAAGCTGGCGCCACGGGGAACGTCGCGGTCGGCGTTGCCGCTGGCGATGCCCTCACGACAGGGTCCAACAACGTGGCCGTAGGACTCAACGCTCTTTCGGCCGCAACGACGGGGGCCAGCAACGTGGCGGTGGGCAAGGATGCTTTGCTCGCGGCCACGACGGCCGTCCAGAATACGGCGGTTGGCGCTACTGCAGGCGATGCTCTTACGACGGGCGTCGACAACGTGGCGGTCGGATTCAACGGACTCGGCGCGGAAACCACCGGCATCAACAACGTTGCCGTCGGCTCCGGGGCCTTGGCGGTGCAAGCGGGGGCGACTGGCAACGTGGCGGTTGGCAAGGACGCCGGCAATGCTCTCACCACGGGAGCGAACAACATCGCTGTTGGGCTGGACGCCCTCGGCGCGGAAACCACGGGCGTGAACAACACCGCGATCGGCAAGGACGCACTCCTTGCCCAGGCCGGCGCCACGGGCAACGTGGCGATCGGCAATACGGCTGGCGATGCGTTGACCACGGGCTCGAACAACGTGGCTGTCGGTCTCAACGCGCTCTCCGCCGCTACTACGGCGGTGCACAACGTCGCTGTCGGTAAGGATGCCCTTCTGTCCTCGACTACGGCGGTGCAAAATACGGCGGTTGGAGCGCTTTCGGGCGATGCGTTGACCACGGGCATCGACAACGTGGCGGTTGGGTACAACGCGCTCACCGGAGAAACGACGGGTGTCAACAACGTCGCCGTCGGTTCCGGCGCTTTGTCCGTTCAGGCCGGCGCCACCGGCAACGTCGCCGTGGGTAAGGACGCTGGCAACGCTCTTACCACCGGCATCGACAACGTCGCTATCGGGCTCGACGCGCTGGGTGCCGAAACCACGGGCACCAACAACGTCGCGGTTGGTAAGGACGCGCTCCTTGCCCAGGCTGGCGCCATCGGCAACGTGGCGGTCGGCAAATCGGCCCTTGATGCCAACACCACTGGCGCCAACAACGTGGCTGTCGGCTTGGATGCTTTGGGGGCGAACACCACGGGCGCCCTTAACGTCGCGGTTGGCAAGGATGCCTTGCTCGTTGCTACAACGGCAGTCAACAATACAGCAGTCGGTGCGCGTGCGCTTGATGCAAACACCACCGCTGTCGATAATACGGCCGTGGGATTGGATGCACTCGGTGGCGTGACGACCGGCGTCCAGAACACCGCCATTGGCTCCGGTGCTGGCGCTACCATCACCACCGGCACCAACAACACCGTCGTAGGCTACGGTGCGGCGGCGTCGGCGGCCGGCACCACCAACGAGATCACGCTCGGCAACACTTCCGTCACCATCATCCGGGCGCAGGTGACGACCATCACCGCCATCTCGGACGGGCGCGACAAGACCAACATCGAGGATCTCGACCTGGGGCTCGACTTCATCAACAAGCTGCGGCCCAGGAAGTTCGAGTGGGATATGCGCGACGGCACCCGGATGTCCGACGGCACGCAAATCGGCTTCATCGCCCAGGAGCTCGACGAGGCGCAGAAGGCGTGCAATGCCGAATGGCTGGGTCTTGTGTTCCGCAACAATCCAGAGCGCCTCGAGGCCAACGCCGGCCGGATCATCCCGGCGATGGTGACGGCCATCCAGGAGCTGGCCGCCAAAAATGCGGCGCTTGAGGCACGGCTTCCCCGCTGATTGGCGGTCATCAACAGATTAAGCGGCGGGGCGCATGGTATGGCCCCGCCGTCTTTGCTAGGCGGTAGTGCATGCAAGCGATCGAGGATACCGAGATCGTCGGGCTCGAGCCCAAGCCCTTGGCACCGCCCGCCCGTCTCAACATCGGCTGCGGGCGCGACATCAAGCCGGGGTGGGTGAACCTCGACATCGAGCCGCTGCCGGGCGTCGACGTCATCGCCGACCTCAACCTGTGCCGGACGATGCCGCTGCCCTTCGAGGATGCGAGCTTCGACGAGCTGCTGCTCAACCACGTGCTTGAGCACGTCCCCGATGCTCTAGGCTTAATGCAGGAGTTATGGCGCATCGCCAAGCCCGGCGCCATGCTCACCGCCCGCACGCCCTATGGCTCCTCTGACGATGCTTGGGAGGATCCGACCCACGTCAGGCCCTACTTCCTGCAGAGCTGGGGGTATTTCAGCCAGCCTTTTTATTGGCGTGCGAGCTATCAGTTCACGGCCGACTGGAACCCGGAGCTTGTGATGCTGCTGATCCCCAAGGCGATCCTCGATGCGACGCCGCCCGACGGGATCAAAACGCGCATCATGCAGGAGCGCAACATCGTGCGCGAGATGATCACCACTCTGAAAAAGATCGATCCGCCGCGGCCGCCGAGAAAGGATCTGCTCAAGATGCCGCCGGTGCTGATCCAGCCGGTGCTATAGGAGGCGTCATGGCGCGCGATAATGGGGGGCGCTAGCCGACGACGGGTGCTGATCGGCACGCCGTCCTACGACGGCCGTTTGGAGGTGCATTACGTCTACGCCCTCACCCAGACCATTCGCATGGCGATCGAAAACGGCATCGACCTGCGCGAGGTCTACATGAGCTATGAGGCGCTGGTGCAGAACTCGCGCAACGACCTCGTCAAACTCGCCGTCGAGCACGACTTCGACGATTTGATCTTCATCGATGCCGACCAGGACTGGAAGCCGGAGTGGATTTTCAAATTGCTCTCCTACCCGGTCGATTGCGTGGGCGGTACGGTGAGGAAGAAGACCGACCAAGCCGAGAGCTACAACTGCAAGTCGGACACTTGGCCCATCCCCGTCGATCCCGCAACGGGGCTGTTGATCGTCGACGGGCTCGGCGCCGGCTTCCTGCGCTTGTCCAAACGGGCTCTGCGGCTGCTATGGGACGCTAGCGAGCCCTACCGCTGCCTGTCGAGCGCCCCATCGCGCTGGATATTCGATGTGCGCCCTATCGGGGGCGTGCTGGTCGGCGAGGATACGTTCCTGTCTCTGAAGCTCAAACAGTTCGGCATTCTCACCTACCTCGACCCGAGCATGACTTGCGGGCACACGGGGGCGAAACGGTTTGCCGGCGATTTCGCCGCTTGGCTCAAGGCGGAGGAGGCGCGGCGGTCCAACACGGTGGTGACGTAGATGGCCAATTTCGTGGAACCATTCATTGTCGAAGCAATCAATGAACAGGTGCTGCAAGGTCACTCGATTCGTAAGATTTCTGGTACTGTGCAGATTGCCAAGAATACCGTTGAACGCTATAAAAAGCTTTTCCTTGATCAGCATACCAAACCCATCTTCTGTCAATGCGGCAGACCAGCATTTCATCGGGGCTGGTGTTCTGCGCGCTTGCGCGAAAGCCCAGCACGACAGGCGTTCCTTGCGAACTGGACGCCTACGAGGCTGCCAGCTCTCATCCGTATCAAGTCGCCTCGCCGCTTAAATCTTTCCTATCCATTCATTCCTCCAGAAAACGCATCGGGCAAAGGTGTTGATCTGATTCTTTTAGTAAATGGTATGGTGCCGCGCGGTTTGCCCGAGCAGTTACGTGGCGATGTTTGTCAGGAGATAATCACCGCCGTTCTGGCAGGCGAACTCCTGGAAACAGACATACCGCGGCAGCTCAAGGCCTATATAAGGCGGGTGCGTGGCGCACAGGAAGCAACTTTCTTGGCAGTGTCACTTGATACACCGCGGCGCGATGGGAAGAGCTGGCACGATGTGCTCGCAGCACCAGAAGCTTCGGTGTATGAGGAAGCCATGTCATGAAGATCGAGCGCATCCGCTACGAGGCCTGCCCACTCTGCGGCCACGACAAGTTCGGGGTCATAAGCCTCGACGACTGCACACGCCATCCCCTCTACGTCGCTCCGCTCGATGCGAGGATCTCTTGGATGGCGTGCGAAGCCTGCCAGCACGTCTTCACCGGCGGCTACTGGCCGCCCGACGCCGTCTCGATCCTCTGCCGCAAGTCCCTGCCGCACCAACGGGTCGGCCACCAGTACGAGCTGATCGGGCGGCCCACGGCGGCGCGCATCATCGAGCGCGTGCTGGCTATGACGCAAGATCCGCCGTTGTCATGGCTGGACGTCGGCTTCGGTGACGCAGCCCTCCTGTTGACGGCCAAGGAGTACGGGCTAAACGCGGTTGGCATCGACATCCGCCAAGAGAACGTCGCGGCCGCGCGCGCCCTCGGGCTCGAAGCCTATCAGGCCGACATCGTCCACTTCAAGTCCGTCTCGGCAGGGCTTTTTGACGTCGTGAGCCTGTGCGACGTGCTCGAGCACGTTCCCTTCCCGGCCAAGGCGCTTGGCGTGGCGCACGCGCTGATGACGACGGGCGGCATCCTGTGTGTCGCCACGCCCAACCGCGACACGACCGTTTGGCGGCTGCTAGATCAGGCGCAGGCCAACCCCTACTGGAGCGAGATCGAGCACTATCATTGCTTTTCACGCGAGGGGCTTTACGCTTTGTTGCGCAACAATGGATTCGAGCCGGTCAAGTATGGAATATCCGAGCGCTACAGGTGCGGGATGGAAGTCCTGGCGAGGACTGTTTAGGGGGTTGACGCCCCTCGCCTATCGAGGCTCGGGGCTATCGCGACCTCGCAAGGGCAGGGCGCGGCGCGATGGGAGATTGTGGATATGTATTACTACCAAAACGATCTGCGGTGGCACGGCTATTACATTGCGCCCAGAGGCATCGAGGGTGAGCCTTGCCGTCACGGCAAACGGCGCATGGGGGTCGGCCCAACTGGGAACAAGACCCCGATGTTTACCGCTGATGTGTGCGGGTCGTGTGGCCGCATCCTGCGCAGTGTCCGGGATCTTTCGTGGCGGCAGTATTTTTGGGCGCGTCGTTTTAATTCAACGCATCGCGCGACTGCGCGATAGGCGAGGCGACGTAAGCCGAGCCGTCAACCCCGAATCCAGATAGGTCGAGCATGCGCAAGGTTTTGATCTGCACGCCAGCGCACGACGGCCGCGTCGAGGTGGAATACTGCCATTCCCTTCTCCACACCGCTCGCCTTCTCATGCTGGAAGGTATCGGCATGCGCGAGACCTTCCTGGTCAACTGCGCCCTCATCCAGGACATTCGCAACGGATTCGTCAAGCTCGCAGTCGACGGCGACTTCGACGACCTCATCATGATCGATAGCGACCAGGATTGGCAGGCTCATTGGGTGTTGCGCCTGCTCAAGCACCCAGTCGACTGCGTCGGCCTGCCGGTCGTCAAGCGCACGGATGCCTTCGAGGGGTATAATGTCGTGCACCGGAGCTTCGACATCGCCATCGATCCTGCAACTGCGCTTGCGCAGGTCGACGGGATCGGCACGGGCTTCCTGCGGCTTTCGAGAAAGGCACTCAGAGTTTTGTGGGACAATTCTCCATCCTATACGATTCCCGATATGGGGGAAGGGCGCTGGGTGTTCGACTATCACCCAGTCGACGGCGGCCTGAAAGGGGAGGACGCCATGCTCTGCCGCAAGCTCGCCGGCCACGGGATTGCGACCTACGTGGATACCGCCGTTACGTGCGGCCACATCGGCAGGAGGCACTACAAGGGAGACTTCGCGACGTGGCTCAAGAGCTGCCAAGCGGCGGAGGCGAAACGCGAGGCGGCGGAATGAACGATGCGCCCATCTTCATCGGCGGCGCCGCGCGCTCCGGCACCACGCTTGTGCGCGCCATCCTCGATTCGCATTCCCGCATCGCCTGCGGGCCCGAACTCAAGCTCGGCACCCTCATTCTCCACCAGTGGCAGCAGTTCAAGTGGGCCCAAGCGCTGTTGCACGACGCCCAACGGGTGGCGCCGGAAGAGGCCGACGCACTCTATCGGCAACTCTTTCTTGGCCTTCTCCAGCCCTACCGGAGAGCCTCCGGCAAGCCGCGCATAGCCGAGAAGACCCCCAGCAATACCCTGCACTTTTGTGCCCTGCATGCCCTCTTCCCCGGCGCCAAGTGCGTCCATGTCATCCGCGACGGCCGCGACGTCGTCGCTTCGCTTCTGCGCACCAACTGGCTCGACCCTGTCACGGGGAAGCCTGCGTCTTTTACCAAGGATGTGGCCGAGGCGACACGCTATTGGGCGGCTACGGTGCGCGCGGCGGCCGAACTCGGCCCGGACTATCTCGAGCTGCGCTATTGCGATCTCGTGCTGCGCTCCGAAGCGACGCTGCGCTCGATATTCTCCTTCCTGGGGGAGGAATGGGAGGGCAACGTTCTGAATTTCCACGAGATCGAGCGCGAGGACGAGCCCAATGCCAAGGAGATTGCAAGGCCCATACATCCGGGATCGATCGGGCGCGCGGGGGGCGATCTGTCGGCCTCCGACCTCGCCATCGTTATGGAGATCGCCGCGCCGTTGCTCGAAGAACTCGGCTATCTCGACCCCGTGCAGGCGGCCAGGGAGACGAGAAGATTGGGATCACGCTGACGTGCGGCGCACCCGCAGGCGTATGGAGAAAGTCACCCACATGGATGAGCAAGGGGAAAAGATGACGGCTGGCCGAATCAAGCTGTGGGAGAGGGTGGCCAATGCGGCGCTTGAAGTAACCCAGTCTGAGGCATGGGCAAGGGCCATCGCTGACAGAGCAGTGGCCCGGCGCGGAAATGCAATACTCGTTGCGTCACCTACTAAGAGCCGAACTAAACGTAAGTCCCCACGCTCAACAGCAGTCTGACTGCTGACGCCCCTCTCCTATGGGTGGGAGTTTCGCGTGAACAGGCTATCCTGACTTTCCCCTGCGAATCGCGGCATAAGGGAGGCGTGCTGAGGTGTGCTACAGGGGGCGGGGCATGGCGCACGGCTTCACGACGGCCGAGATTACCTATGAGGCGCCGGGCGACGGCATCGAGGACGACCCCTACAAGGTCGCCGACTTGAGCCTGACTTTGCGGCTCGCCGAGACGATCGATGCCCACTATCCGGGGCACCCATGGGAGATCCAGGTCTCCCACAGCCAAGGGATCGCCACCATCTCCCTCCCCCTCTTCATGGGGCCGATCAACAAGTATTCCATACATCTTGATTATCTCTCGAACGATCCGACCTGCCGTTCGGCTGTCCGTGGAGCCGGCGAGATCCTGGAGCGCTATCGCGTGCCGCGACAGGGCTTTTCGCTCGACGAGTTTCTCATCGCCCGCGATCGCATACCGAAACAGCTTCTCGGCAGTCGCGGCTACGTGCCGGCATGAGGCGCAATTCAAGGCGGGAACGCTGAGCATCGATGGCCACAACTTCCAATCGCTTCGAGCCGATGGCGCCCGACAAGAGCTCGGTCGCGCCGGGTGCCAACAAGACCTCGGGGGCCTACGCCTACGAGGCCGACGCCGATCTGCCCGTCGACGGCAACGGCAAGCCCATCGACTTCCTCGCCTTGATCGGTCGCGCCGAGCAGATCTCCAAAGACTATCAGACGCGCACGCTCGAGCGGCCCTTGTCGCGCAACTACCGCGCCTGGCGCAACGAGCACGCCGAGGGCTCCAAGTACCTCGGCACCGCCTACCGCGGCCGCAGTCGCCTATTCGTCCCCAAGACCAAGGCTGCGGTGCAGAAGAACCTGGCGACTGCGGCCGCCGCCCTCTTTTCCACCGAGGACGTGGTCAACGTCGAGGCATGCTACCAGGACGACCCCATTCAGCTCGCCGTGGCGGCCGTCCTCAAGGCCGATCTCGACTATCGGATGGCGCGCGGAGCCGCACTGAAGCACTCGATCCCCTGGTTCCAGATTTGCATGGGCGGCTGCCACGATTCGCAACTGACGGGCGTCACCGTCTCCAAGCAGTATTGGCAATACGAGGAAGTGCCGGCAAGAGAGACGGTGCAAAAGCCGCTGATCGACGATGTGAGCGGCCAGCCCGTGTTCGACGCTGTGACCGGCGAGCCCATTCTCTACGAGATGGAGGTTGAGGGCACGCGCGTCACCATGGACCGGCCGATGGTCGATCTGATCCCCATCGAGAACGTCTACGTCGACCCGGCCGCTCCCTGGTTTGCCCCCGCGCAATTGGGCCGCTGGTTTAGCGTCAAGTATCCGATGGGCCTGTCGGATGTGCGCGCCATGCTCAACTCGCCGATGAAGGGCGGCGTCGATCCAGGCTGGATCGCGGTCGACGATGTCCTCCTGCTCAAAGGCCGCCTGGAGGACGACCAGACCGGCACGCGCCGCGCGCGCGAAGCCGGCTCCGACCGCTACGAGGAGGCCAAGGGCGTCAACGATCTCGATATTATTTGGCTGCAGGAGAACTTCCTGCGCATCTCCGGGGTGGACTACCACTGGTGGTCGATCGGCCGGCACGGCTACATCTCGAAGGTGCGCGAGGTGCAGAAGTCCTACCCGCATCTGGACGGCGAGCGGCCGTATGTGATGGGTGTCGGCGCCATCGATCCCCACCGCGTCTTCCCTATGAGCCCGGTCGAATCCTGGCAGCCCTTGCAGCTCGAGCTGAACGACATCACCAACCTGCGCCAGGACACGCTGAAGCGGGCCATCGCGCCGCTGGCACTCGTCAAGCGCGGTAAGAACGTCGATACGGTCGCCTTGCAGCGCCGCGGGCAGCCCGATGCCATGGTGCTGCTCGACGATCCGGCAGGCGATGTCATCCTGCAGCAGACGCCGGGTCCGTCAGGGGCGGCCTACACGGAAACGAGCGTCACCAGTGTCATGTTCGACGAGCTGGCGGGGGTGTTCTCGAGTTCTTCGGTGCAGTCGAACCGGCAGCTCAACGAGACCGTGGGCGGCATGCGCATGCTGTCGGGGGCGGCCAACGCCGTCTCCGAGTTCAATCTTAGGATCTGGGTCGAGAGCTGGGTCGAGCAGGTCATGCGCCAGTTGATCCATCTGCTGCGCGCCTACGAATCGGACAAGAAGATCCTGGCGATCGCCGGCACCAAGGCTAGGGTGTGGCAAGAGTTCAAGGCGACGCCCACGCTTGCCGACTTCTACAACACCGATGTGACGTTGAAGGTCAACGTCGGCATCGGCGCGCTCGACCCCATGCAGCAGTTGAGCAAGCTGAAGTTCGCCACCGAGATGCTGGCCCCCATGATGCCGGTCTTCAACAGCCAGGGCATCAAGTTGAAGGGCGACGTGTGGATCGAGGAGGTGATGGGCAAGGCCGGCTACCGCGACGGCCGCCGGTTCTTCGAGTTCGGCGAGCCAGCCGAGCAGCAGCCCGATCCCGAGATCGTCAAGCTCATGGAGGAGATGAAGCTCAAGAACAAGGAGCTTGAGGTGGGATTGCGCGAGACCATGCTCGAGTTGCAATCGAAGGAGAAGATCGAGGAAAAGGACAATGCCACGCAACTCATGATCGAGGAGCTGCGTGCTAACAAAGATCTGCTTGGCCAGCTTGTGGATGTCGAGCACGATCGCGAAGGGCGCGTGCGCGAGGATGCGCGCGATGAGCGTCAATTCGCGCGTGAGAACGAAGTGCGCCGCGAGGAAGGGGCGCAGTCAAGGCGCCAGCGGATCGCCGAGATACTCTCTAAGCGCGTCGGCGGAGAAAACGACGAGGCCATGTCGGGCGTGCTGCAGGGTGCGGTCGCGGAACGGACATTCACGGCTCTCGACCAGATAATGTATCGCCTGGAGACGATGGCGATGCGAGCCGGCTCAGTTGAGGGAGCTGTTGTGGCCATTGCGAATCATCTAACGTCGCCGACCGAGATCGTGCGCGATCCCGATACGCGGGCCGTTATCGGCGTGCGCAAGGGGGGGCGCCTGCAGCAGGTATTGCGCGGGCCCGACAATCGTATCACTGGCACCTTGGAGTCGCAACCGGCAACAAGTGCGGGGCGCTAATCGATGGCCGACGACGTAGAATTCCAATCGACGCGGCCAGCCACTCCGTCGGTTGAAACCATCGTTGCTGCCGACGACATCGCCGGCAAGAAGTACCAGCGCATCAAACTGATCCATGGCGCCGACGGCGTCAATGCCGGCGACGTTTCCGCCGCCAATCCTCTGCCCGTCACCGGATCGCTCACCGTCGACAGTGAAATACCGGCGGCGGCAGCACTCGCCGATAACACGGCCAATCCGACCACGCCATCGCTCGGCACCTTTCCGCATTGGTATGATGGGGCCACGTGGGATCGGGCGCTCGGCACCTCTGCCGATGGGCTCTTGGTCAACCTCGGCGCTAACAACGACGTGACGGTGACAGGCTCGGTGACTGCGAATGCAGGCACCAACCTCAACACTTCGGCGCTCGCATTGGAAGCCGGGGGCAACCTCGCAGGCGCGGCTACGTCACTCGCCCTGATCGACAATCCCGTCGTGGTCGACGATGCCGCGTTCACGCCAGCCACTACCTCCGTCATGATGGCGGGCGCCGAATTCGACGACACCACTCCCGATTCCGTAGACGAAGGCGATGCGGGCGCTCTCAGGATGAGCGCCAATCGCAATCTCTACATGCGCATTCGCGACAATGCCGGCAACGAGCGCGGTGCCAACGTCACGGCGTCCGGGGAATTGAACGTCCTCGATAGCAACTCGGCGGCCATGGCCGCTTCGCTCTCCGTGCTTGACGATTGGGATGAGACCAATCGGGCTGCGGTCAATCTCATTGCCAGCCAGGTCGCCATCACTGGCGGAGCAGGTGCGGTTGCCGCCAATACCCCGCGCGTGACGCTCGCATCCGACGATCCTGGCGTCGCTCATCTCGCCAATATCGTCACCTCAACGCAATTGATCGATGACTCGATTGTCGCCGATGATGCTGCCTTCACTCCGGCCACGACCAAAGTGCAAATGGCCGGTTTCGAGTTCGACGATACCACGCCGGATTCGGTCGACGAGGGCGATGCCGGTGCGGCCCGAATGTCGGCCAACCGCAATCAGTACGTCCAAATCCGCGACAATGCCGGCAACGAGCGCGGCCTCAATATCGACGCCTCCGGCCAGCTCGCCGTCACGCTTGCGGCGGCTCAAACGCTGGCCACGGTGACAACCGTTTCTGCGGTCACCGCCATCAGTAATGCCTTGCCCGCCGGCGATAATAACATCGGCAATGTCGATGTGGTCACGGTGCCGGCTGATCCGTTCGGCGCCAATGCGGACGCGGCGTCCGCGACCGGCTCGATCAGCGCCAAGCTGCGCTTCATCGCAGGAACCGGAATTCCCATCACGGGCACCGTGACCGTCGATAGCGAGCTGACGACAGCCGATCTCGACACAGGCGCCGGCACAGATACGAGAGCCGTCGTCGGACTCGTCGGCAGTGCATCCGGTGGCGGGGCGCTGATCCCAGGCTCGGCTACCGATGGCCTTTTGGTCAATCTCGGCGCCAACAACGATGTGACGGTCACGGGAACCATCACGGCAAACGCGGGCACTGGAACCTTCACGGTCGATAGCGAGCTTCCCGCGGCTGCAGCCCTAGCAGACGCCACCGCCAACCCGACGGCGCCGCTCGTCGGGGCCGCCTTGGAGCTGTTCAACGGCACGACATGGGATCGAGTACGGGGCGACACGACCAATGGCGTCGATGTCGACGTGACGCGACTGCCGGCCTTGGTCGCTGGCACGGCCAACATCGGCGATGTCGATGTGCTCACTGTTCCCGCCCCCCTGAGCACCACGGGCGGCGGCACCGAAGCGACCGCCCTGCGTGTTACTCTTGCTAGCGATTCGACGGGTCTCGTCTCTGTCGACGATAACGCTGGGTCGCTGACGGTCGATGCGCCGGTCGCGACTCCGGTGTTTGTCCGCCTTTCGGATGGCGCTGCGGCCATTGCTACCTTGCCGGTGTCGCTGGCCAGCGTTCCTTCGCATGCCGTCACCAATGCCGGCACCTTCGCGGTTCAGGCCGATTCCGTTATCCCTGGCACTGGCGCCACCAATCTCGGCAAGGCCGTCGACACGGCAACAGGGGCCACCGATACCGGCGTCCTCGCTCTGGCGACACGCGACGATGCCCTCACCGCACTGACGCCCATCGATGGGGATAATGTGCAGTTGCGTGTCGACGCCAATGGCGCGCTGTGGACTTCCGTCTCTGCTGCACTCCCTGCCGGCACCAACGCCATCGGGAAACTCGCCGCCAATTCCGGCGTAGACATCGGCGATGTCGATGTTACCACCGTTGGCACCATCACTCCAGGCACAGCGCCCACGAGCCTGGGAAAAGCCGAAGATGGCGCCCACACGACTGGCGATGTCGGCGTCATGGGTCTGGCCGTCCGCCAGGATACGCCCGCTAACCTCTCCAACGCCGACGGCGATTACGAGCCTCTTCAGATGTCGGGCGGCAAGTTGTGGGTCAAGCACCTCGGCAACTTTGCCACCGTCACTACCCAGGTCACCCGCCCGGCCGATACCACGGCTTATGCGGCCAACGATACGTTCTCCGATTCGACGACTACCCCTACCACCTTCACGCTCACTGGCGCGGCCCGCATCTCCGGCGGCTCCGGGGTCATCATGGACGCCGTCCTCGGCTACTCCACCACGCAATCCTTCCAGGGTGAATTGTGGATCTTCGATGCCGCCGTCACCTCCTCCAACGACAATGCCGCCTTTGCCCTGTCCGATGCCGATCGCGACAAGCTCGTTGCTGTCATTCCCTTCACCACCAGCGCCGCTGCCACTAACAACGCTAGCGCGCACGTTAGCGGCTTGAACATCGGCTTTACCTGCGTGGGCACCGCTAACTTACGCTTCATGGTCAAAGTGATCACCGGCTACACCCCGGCCGCCAGCGATGTCTTCACGGCGCGGCTGAAGATATTGCAGGTGGATTGATGCATGCTGGCTCCGCACAACGTCCTCTTCGGCTCCATCGGCAACATCTACAACGCTTCGGTGACGACCCAGGATTCATCGTCTCTGACGGTTGCCTTCGCGGGCGGGCTCGGAGCATCGAGCTACGAATACCGCCTCTCGACGACGAGTGCATTGACGGGCTTTGGCGACTGGGCGGCACTGGCTTCCACCAACATCATCGGCGGGCTCTCGGCATCGACGCAGTATTGGTTCCAGCTCCGCAGCGTGCGCGGCATGATCCGCGGCCCCGCTTCGGCGCCGGGGACTGGCACTACAACTGCCGGCGGGGGGCCGGCCGCTGGCGAACCGATGGGGCTACTTCTCACGATTACATACGCATGAGGACAATAAATGGCTGACAATGTCGTCGTCACAGCGGGCACTGGAACGACAATGGCGGCCGACGAGGTCGTCGATGCCACGCTTGGCACCGTCAAGGTCCAATTCGTCAAGATCATGGACGGCGTTCTTGACGGAACCACCAAGCTCGACATCGTCGCCGAGGACGAAGCCTCGGCTGGCGGTGAGGGCGGCATCCTCGCCATGGCCGTGCGTAAGGCCACCCCGGCCAATCTGTCCGGCCTCGACGGTGATTTCGAATACTTGCAGGTATCGGCCGGGCGGCTGTGGGCCTCGGCCACGATTGACGCCGCCCTGCCGGCTGGCACCAACGCCATCGGGAAACTCGCCGCCAATTCCGGCGTAGACATCGGCGATGTCGATGTTACCACCGTTGGCACCATCACTCCAGGCACAGCGCCCACGAGCCTGGGAAAAGCCGAAGATGGCGCCCACACGACTGGCGATGTCGGCGTCATGGGTCTGGCCGTCCGCCAGGATACGCCCGCTAACCTCTCCAACGCCGACGGCGATTACGAGCCTCTTCAGATGTCGGGCGGCAAGTTGTGGACGGCACCCTTGGGCTTCTTCACTTCCGTCTCCACCGATATCACCCGCCCGGCCGATACCACGGCTTATGCGGCCAAGGATGCGCTATCGGATTCGACCTCGGCGCCCACAGCGGGCGGCTTCACCTTTACCAGCGCGGCGCGCAAATCAGGCGGCTCGGGCATCATCACAGATGCGATTTTCGCCACATCGAACGATCCGGCAACGACCCTGCAGGGCGAGTTGTGGATCTTCAATGCCGCCGTCACCAACATCAACGACAACACGGCCTTTGCCGTCACCGATGCCGAGATCAAAACCTGTGTCGGCAAGATCCCCTTCACGCTTGAGGATGCCGGCAACAATGGTTTTGCGCACGTGCAGAATTTGTCGGTCGGCTTCACCGCTTCGGGCTCCGCTAACCTGCGCTTTCTGATCCGGGTGAAGAATGCCTATACGCCGGCTTCCGCCGAGGTGCTGACCTGCATCTTGAAGATCATTCAGGTTGATTAGCGGGATCGCCATAAATGCACCCTGCCGTTGCTCACGTTTTAAGGCACAAGAAAACCGTTGTCTTCCTCACCACCACGTCGGCCTCCAACCAGACGTGGAATGTGCCCTCCGACTGGAATAGTTTCAACAACACGATTGAGTGCATCGGTGGTGGCGGTCCTGGCGACACGACAGCGACGACTGGCTCTGGGGCCGGTGGTGGTGGCGGCGGCTACAGCAAGACCAACAATCTGTCGCTGACGCCGGGCGGCACGGCGACATTCTTTCTAGGCGCCGCCGCTGCGGTCAACAGCAACGGAACCGATACCTGGCTCTCGAACACGGGCAGCGCTCCGACTGCGACGAGCGAGGGCTGTCTCGCTAAGGCGGGTACGCAGGGCAGCAATGCCACGGGCGGCACGGGCGGGGCGGCAGCTTCTGGCGTCGGAGATAGCAAACAGTCCGGTGGCGACGGCGGCACGACCAATACGGGTGGCGGACCCGGCGGCGGGGGCGGCGGCGGCGCTGGCGGGCCGAACGGTGCTGGAGCTGCAGGCGGGGCTGTGACAACCGCCAATCATTGGGGCGCCTCTGGTGGCGGCGGCGCCGATGGCGGGTCCATCGGCGCTAGTCCTACCGTCACCACCGGCACCGATAGGGCAGGGGCTGCCGGTGGGAATAATCGGTCAGGGGCTGGAGCCGGCGCAGCCGGCTCCAATGGAGCAGGCGGCGATGGCGCTTATGGCGGTGGTGGTGGCGGTGGCTCGGGCAACAGCGCAGGCGCTGGTGGCGCTGGCGGTGCCGGCTCGGCCGAAGCCGTGTGGATGCAAAGATCCGATAGCGCAACAGCGGGACCAGGTGCTGGGGGCGGCGGCGGCGGCTCACGTAGCGGTGGCGACAGCACTGGTCGGCCTGGCGGCTTGGGCGGTCTCTACGGCGGCGGTGGCGGCGGCGGCGGCGATGGCGCGACTGTTGGCACTGGCGCTGCCGGTCGTCAGGGCATCATCGTCATCACCTATTGGCGATAATGAGCACCTCTGTTTCAGGCAACGCTTCCTGCAACCGGATAGCTACCGCCTTCTCCCATCCCAGCGGAGGCAAGAGAGAACTCATCACCGAATCGGGTAAGACATAACCCATCGGTTCAACGCCGGATCACAAGGCTTTAGGGGCCGCCCCCATGTCACTGCTGCTGCTCTTTGTCGGGGTGCGTATTGGCGGCAGCGGCGACGAGGAGGAGCGCCGCCGCGAGCGGGCCAAGGCACGCGCGCGCGCCGCTGCTTTGCGCCGCCGGCGCCAACAAGTCGAGGCCGAGCGCCGCCTCGTCCTTGAGCGGGCCCAGGAGGCCGAGCGGCAACGGGCGGAAAAAAGACGCCTCTTTGCCAGCAAGGCAGAGATTGAGCGGCAACGGCTCGCGGCCCTCTTCCTGCAACAAGCGATCGGTGAGGCGCAAGAGCTCGAGGTCGAGCTTGCCCTCATCGAAGCCGAGCTCACGTTGCTCGAGGCGCAGGATGCCTCGCTCGACCGCCTTCTTCGCGACGAGGAAGAAGCACTCCTGCTCTTGGTGATGGAGTAGCGAAAGTGGCTGGTGACCCACGCAACCCGGACGAGGAAGCCGCCATCTTCGACGAGGAGGCGGCGTTCGAGGACGGCCTCGACTTTCTTTCGGCGATGGAGCGGCGCGGCGGGCTTGAGGAAGCCAGCCGAATCGCAGCACATATCGCTGTCGATTTGCAGGATCAGGGGCCGCTCTATCGCTATGTCAAAGTCCGCCGCGACCAGGCCATCCAATCGCTGCGCACCCTCGTCGATACGCCACCTGACGGTCCTGCCAACATCGCCCGCATCATAGCGGCGCAGGCGGCGTTTAGGGAGTATCGGCAAGTCACCCAGTTCATCCACGGCGGGTTGAAGGACGGCGAAGTGGCGGCAGAGATCATCAAAGAGGAATATGGCGATGTCGGCGAGCGCGAAGACGGCGACCTCCTCCAAGACCCAGAGCCAAGCTGGCGCCGGCGGCGATGAGGAACGCGACGTCCTGCCCGACCCGATCGACGACGCGCTAGACGGCGAGCCCGTTGCGGGGAATGAGCCCCAAAGCGAGGAGCGCGAGGCACCCGTCAAGGACGAGATCGACCCGGAGAGCCCTGTCGGCCGCCGCGCCGCGGCACTCGCCGCTCTCTCCAAGCGCTCGCGCGAGGTACGTGAGGAGGAAGCCGAAAGCGAAAAGCCGTCCGAGCCTGCCGGTGAAAACGAATCGAAAGAGGAAACAACCGGCGGCGGCGAAAGCGAGGACGGAGGCAATGTAGAGGAAACTCAAGACGAAACTGCGGCGCAAACGCCACAGGAGAAAAAATTCAAGCTGAAAATCGACGGCAAGATCGTCGAGAAAACCGAATCCGAAGTTCTGGCTCTTGCGCAAATCGCCGAAGCGGGCAATAATCGCTTTGAAAAGTCGAAAGAGGCCGCGTCCGAGGCGCTTCGGCTTTTGAGTGAGGCGAAAACGCTTCGCGACCAGCTCACGGCAAACCAACGTGGGACTACGGCGCAAGAGCCGGATCGATCCCAGGCCACGAGCTCCCCGGAAAACCCACCGGACCCCCAGGCCCAGGAACAAGCCGAAGAGAAGGCTTTGGAGAAGCTCAAGGCGGTAGCCGAGCGGCTCCAGGTCGGCGATGCGACCGAAGGCGCGCAGGCGCTTCTCGAGATCATGTCCGACCTCCGCAAGGAGGTCGCTGGCGAGCTCAAGAAGGGCGAGAGCGTCGATCCGCTCGAGTTCGACCGCAGGGTCGACCAGCGCGTAGCCCAGCGGCAGGCCAAGGAGGAGATCGCTGCGGCCGTAGCCAAGTTCGGTAGCGAATACCCCGAGATCGTCAAGCGTCCCTATGTCAAGGAAGCCGCCAGGGCCGTTGCGCGTGACGAGATGCTTGAGGACTGGCTCAAGGGCGGGGCGACGGAGGACGAAGTCAAGCCGTGGCGGCGAGCCGAGCCGGAGGCGGTTGCCCTCGTGCATCAGCAGATGAAGGTCGCTGGTATCGTCGGCGTGCGTTCCTACGACGAGATCTTGAAGGCGGCGGCCGAGAAGCTCGGGCGAGAGTTCAACATCGGGACTGGCGTCAAGCCAGGAGCAAAGCAGGGTCAGTCGGCGCCGGCAACACGGATCACGGTCGACCCGAAAGAGGCAGAGGCAAGGATAGCGGCAAAGCGTCAACAGCAGCAACCCAAAACCGCCGGGGGGCGGGGACAGATCGCGCAAGCGCAACGGCCGAAGACAACGTCTGAGATCATTGCGAGCATGCGCCGAGGCAGAGCCGGACAGAGTTGACCGGCTCGGGAGTTCTACCCGAACCCGTCGCGGCCGTCGTTAACTGGAAGAGGGAACGGACACAATGGCCACGGCAGTCAACTGGACAACGAACGCAGAAGGCGGCTTTATGTACGCCGACGAATTGTCGGATCTCCTGCGCATGGTGCTGCAGTCGCAGACGAAGTTCCGGCAGTTTTGCGCCGTCGACGAAGGCGCCATCGAGAAGGGCCTGCATCGCGGCGCCACCTACAACTGGAACGTCTACGGCGACGTGGCGACGCAGGGCCGGGCGCTCTCAGAGCTCTCGCCCATCCCCGAGACGGCCGGCACAATGACCCAGTCATCTTTGACGGTGACGGAATACGGCAACTCCGTGCCGATCACCCAGAAGGTGACGGCACTCGCCAAGCATGAGGTCGAGCGCATCGTGAGGGGCCAGCTCAAGAACGACGCGCGCAAGGCCTTCGACATCGCCGCCTGGACTGAGTTCAACGCCTGCAAGCTGAGGGCGGCGGCGGCGACATCCACGACGGCAATCGTGCTGACGACCAACGCCTCCACGGTGACGGCCAACAACGTCGCCATGGGCACCGGCCACGTCAAGGCGATCGTCGACACCATGATGGAGCGGGACATCCCCGGCTACTTCGAGGACGACTACATCTGCATCTCGCATCCCACCACGCTGCGCGGGTTCAAGAACGAGCTTGAGACCCTGAACCAGTACACCGAGATGGGCATGCAGAAGATCGCCAACGGCGAGGTCGGCCGCTACGAGGGCGTGCGCTTCGTCACCCAGATGTACATCCCCAAGGGCGGCGCCATCGATTCGACGACCTTCGACCCCTACACAAAGACGGCGGATGCCTGGGACAACGCCAAGTCCTCGTGGGCCTTCTTCCTGGGCGACGACACCGTCAACGAGGCGGTCGTCATCCCCGAGGAGATCCGCTCGAAGTTGCCGGGCGACTACGGCCGCTCCAAGGGTCTTGCTTGGTACTACATGGGCGGGTTTGGCATCGTGCACACCGTCGCGGCACAGACGCGAGTGTTGAAGTGGGATTCCAGCGTTTGACAAAGTTGGCACGGGAAACGGCCCCGCGCGCGGGCAACTGAGGAGCAAGGTGGGGCCTAGCTGGCCGCTTTAGGGGGAACTGACATGAGCTACGACAAACGCATCGTCCTGCGTTATCCGCACTTCTTCGACTTCGGCGCGGCCGCCGACGAGACCATCTCCATCAAGGGGCCCAAGGGCAAGGCCGGACGGCTGCTCGACTACGGCGTCTATGGCTGCATCGAGGTCATGAACGGCACGACCGTCACGCCCAAGATCGCCATCGGCACCACGGCCGATCCCGACGCCTACGGGGACGAGCTCGGTCTCAACGCTCTTGCCGACAATGACGCGACGTCGATCCTACAGCTCTACAATCCTGTTGGCAGCTCGTCCGATCAGACCAATTTTGCCGCCTTCATGATCGAGCCCGACCTGCCGGCCGATACCGAGATCTACATGACGCTCACTGGCGCGACCGGCTCGCCGACCGGCCAGGCCACGGCATTCTGCGACATCGCCTGGGACGACTAGCTAGTTCAACAACTTTTCAAGGCGCGGGCTGCTCATCTCCCCCGCGCCGAAGGGGGGCAAGATGGCGCGCGATCCGAATGGACGGGAAACATTATCGCCGCTCAATCCGGTTCGCCGCCATCTTGATCACGCCGAGACCTACGGGGGCATGAAGGAGCCAGGCTACCGCTGCAAGGCGCGCCGTCCGCGGCTTGCCAGCTTCGACGAGATCGTCGACCACGAACGGGCCGAGCGCATCGAGGAAATCTATGATGGCGTGCCGGGGATGGACGAATACTGAGTTGACGCCCGCTCGCTATCGAACTCGCGGGCTATCGGCGCTTTAGCAGCAGCGCCGATAGATTTCCTGGACGGAAATCTGAGTGAGGCAAAGCCGATGGACTTCAACGATCAAGAGCGCCGCTGGATTGACGACATTCGGGCGGGCAAGGCGGGGGTCGTCTATTGGCCAACGCCAGAAACATGCCGACATCCACGTATGACCGGAAGCTGCGGCATCGGTACGGCCGGCACGTATTCTCGCGGGCGCTGCCCCGTCTGCGGGTACAACAGCTATGAATACTTATCGCCGCCGATCGAATCAGGGAGCCTCAGCGCTTTCGCGGGCCTGCCCCAACACATGCTGGCGCGCACGCTCTACACCCCACCTACGTGATGGCAACTCCCATTCACATCGCCGTCGGTACACCGATGTACTCGGGCCTCGCCTCGAGCGCCTTCCAGCGCTCGGTGATGGGGCTTGCCAAGTCGCTCGCCAGGGGCGGGGACAAGCTCTCCACCATCTTCCTCGGCAACGAGTCCCTCATCGGGCGGGCGCGCAACGCGATTGCCTGGCACTTCCTGCAGTCGGATGCGACCCATCTGCTCTTCTGCGATGCCGACATCGGCTTCGATATGCCCGACATCGCCCGCATGGTTGGCGCGCAAAAGCCGATTCTCGTCGCCCCCTGCCCCCTGAAGGCCATCAACTGGGAGCGGGTGCATGAGGCAGCGCTGGCCGGCCACGGTCCCGACGAGCTTTCTCGCTTCTCTGGGCTGTTCAATATCGTGCATCTTCCAGGATCCAGAATCGAGCGGGCCGATCGGCCCTTCGAGATCAAATGGGGTGGCACCGGCTTGATGCTCATCGAGCGGAGCGTGCTCGAGGAATTGCAATTCGTCACCGAGACTTATGCCAACCGCTGCCCTGGCGATGCCATGCCGCCGGGAGTAATCGTGCACAACTTCTTCCCCTCCTACGTCAAGGATGGCGATCTGCTCTCGGAGGACTACGGCTTCTGCGAAGTCTGGCGGGGGATCGGCGGCAAGGTGTGGGCAGCGCCATGGGTGCGCGTCAGGCACATGGGCACCTATGCCTTCCAGGGCAGCTACCGCGATATTTTCGCTGGTGTGCCCGGCGAGGCGTTGAAGACGAGCCCCGAATCGGGGGATAGAAAAGCGATCGAGGTCGAAGGCGTCGGAACAGAAGGAATCCAAGCATGAAGACGAAGGAGAGTGCGGCGCGCGGCCAGACGATCGTCACGTCGACCGGCCCCGACAAGTCGAGCCACAAGGTCAACGCGAAGGAGGCCCTTGGCGGCCGCGAGATGAAGGACATGGGGCTGCAGCACACGCTCAACCCCGACAAGTTCTACAACACCGCTTCCAAGAAGGGCAACATTCCCCTCTGAGTGGAGCGCCTGAAAGCCGAATCGCATTAGGGTGAGGGCGTGCTTTTAAGTGCGCCCTTTCCGTTTTTGCAAAGAGGTAGGCCATGCTCAAGCTCGACCGCTTCAAGCCCTTTGGCACCGTGCATCCGCCGGAGATTCAGTCCGGGCACGACCGGCCGGCGGCCGCCTTTCAGGACGGCAAATGGTTCGATGCGCACGATCGCGAGATCGTCCCCGGCCAGCCTCTTTCCGCAGCCATGGCCGCCGACGATGTCGATGAAAACGCGCCCGATCAACCGATGGGTCCGGCCGAGCTGCTCGCCGGCGCCGACAGCATAGCCTTGGCGCTCTTCCAACGCGAGGCGCGCCGCATCCTCGGCGAAGCCTGCCCTGCCGCCAAGCACGACATGGTGCGGGCGTTGAAGAAGGTCGTGGGCGAGTTCGGCGAGCGCCCGCGCAAGCAGCGCCTGCCGCGCGCCGCTCCCGAAGCGCCCGATTCCGATCCGCCCGATACCGGCGAGGAGGCAAAGCCGCAAGTGCCCGCCAAACCGGCCAAGGCCAAGGCTGGCTCCGTCGATCTTGCCGCCTGGGCCCGCGGGCACAAAGACTACCTCTTCGGCGACGTCAGGAAGGCGCTCCGGCAGCAATATAGCGTGCAGATCGCGGGGGCGAACGAGCGCATGGATGCTCTGCAGTTCCTCATCGCCAACGGCGTCGTCACGGCAGCGGAGGCGCGAGCCGACATAGAGGACGTGGTCGCCGAGGTCTGATCGGGTTCAGGCAACTGGGGTGCCGAGTTGAGGGGTTGAGCAGTCTCTCCTCCCATATCGGGGAGATGGGGAGCAACGCTTCGGGGGGAGCGACGTGGCGATCAACCACTCGGTATTGACGGCGGCCGCGAAGACGACCGAGGGGTCGATTCGCAATTGGCTAAATCGTAACGACATCCCGGTGACCAACATCCTGTTGGAGGCGGAGGCCGACATCTACCAGTACCTGCGCGTGCGTGAGATGATAACGGACGAGGCCTTCACCTTCTCCACCTCTACCTCCAGCAAGGCTCTTTCCAGCCTTTCTGCAACATTCCTCGATCCCATCCAGTTCGTGCCCTACGAGTGGGGCACGCCGCTTCCCTTCTATCACGAGAAGAAGATGCCGTTTTCCCGCGATAGCGCCGGTGCGCTGTTCTCCAGCGCAACCGCGTCGGCGTGGACGATCATCGGTTCTACCGCTCATCTCGATGTCCTTTTGAGTGCGGCATTCTCGGGCCGCATGATGTACTACGCGCAGCCGACTGCGCTGTCGGCCTCCAACGAGACCAACTTCCTGACCATTCGCTACCCCTCGCTCCTGCGCTATGCCTGCGTGAGCAAGGCCTACGAGCACATGAAGGACTGGGGCCGCGCCAAGGAATACATGGGCATGATGATGCAGGCGCTGGGGGTAGCGAATGCCACCAATGAGATGTGGCGTCGCTCCCAGCATGTGCCCGCATAACTATTAGGGGAGGCTCCCATCGCTGACTCGCTCACAACGAATCTCAAACTCACCAATCAGACCGAGGGCGGCAACAACAACACCTGGGGCACGATCGCCGACACCAATTTCGAGGAGATCGACGACAAATTCGGCGACACCACCGACATCTCGACGACCGGGGGCACGACGACACTTACCGAGGAGCAGGAGCGCGTCGCCGCCATCCAGGTCGCGGGCACGCTTGTGTCGAATTCCACCATCACCTTTTCCGGCCGCGGCGGCTTCTGGATCATCGACAACAACACAAGCGGCGATTTTACCGTCACCTGCAAAGTGTCGGGACAGACGGGCGTTGTCGTCGCTCAGGGCGGCGCGGCACTCGTCTTCTGCGACGGCACCGATATACTAGCAGGCCAGCTCGATGCCGCCGCTTCGGCGGAAGTGACAGTCGCCAGCGCGGCGACCTGCGACGTGCTCGGCGCCGCGTCGGAATTCGTGGCGGTCAGCGGCACCGTGACGGTCACATCCTTCGGCACCGGCACCAATCGCAAGCGCTTCGTGCGGGCGACCGGGGCTTTCAAGATCACGCACAATGCCACGACCTTGATCTGTCCCGGCGCACAGGACATCACGACGGCGTCCGGCGATACCTTTATTCTGAGCGGGGATTCCTCGAGCAACGTGCGCATTTTGGGCTACCAGCGCGCTGCCAATCCACCGCCTACCGTACCCATCGGCGCGGTGTTCGACTATGCAGGAACGACGGCGCCGTCGTTCTATCTCTTTCTCTTCGGTCAGAACGTCTCGCGCACGACCTATGCCGCGCTCTTTGCCGTGCTCTCCACGACCTATGGTGTCGGCGACGGCTCGACGACCTTCGGGCTTCCCGATTGCCGCGGCCGTGTGGTGGCTGGCCAGGACGATATGGGCGGCACTAGCGCCAACCGGCTGACCAATCAGTCGGGGGGGCTCGATGGCGATACGCTCGGGGCAACGGGCGGGGCGGAGACGCACACGCTTACGACCGCTGAAATGCCGGCGCATACGCACACGCTCTCCATGAAGCTGCGCACCAACGGCGAAACTACCTCCTCGCAGCGTGCCTATAACGACACGACTGGCTCAAGCGTAGCGCCCAGCACCTCCAGCGCCGGCAGTGACGGAGCCCACAACAACGTGCAGCCGACCATCGTCCTCAACAAGATCATCTTCGCCGGAGCATGACAGATGCCGCTTGCTCAACTCTGCGATGATGTTGTCGTCGAATGGCGAGAGCCAGTTGAGGCGCCTGTAGGCGAGCCCGGCCCTCGCGGCCATCGCGCGCAGGCTCACGCCTGTGAAGTAGTTGACGTGGTCCGGGAAGCGGTATCCGCACCAGCTCTTGCCCATGACGCGGCGGTTGAGCGAGCCGAAATCGGGCACACGCACGTGGATTATGCCGCCGGGGGCGAGCTTCGCGTGGCCCTTGCGCAGCACCGCAAGGGGCGCGGCTTCGTGCTCGAGATAGGAGCGCATGAGGATGGCCGAAAAGGCCGCGTTCGGGAACAGGTCGAGAGCATGCAGTGCCGGCCCGGTCACGACGCGGCCACCGCGCGCGGCAAAATGCGTGACTGCCATCTCGGCAAGGCTCTCGGAAATCTCGATTCCAAACGGGATGGGCCCTGGCGGCACGCGGCAGGATGGCCCGCAGCCGATGTCGAGGACAGACCCTTGGCCGCCGAGGATGGCCTTGTTGCGCCTGCGGTCGATGATGTGTCCGATCTTCATGCGCCAGCGGGTCTTCTCGTCGAGCCAGCCGAAAGGCCGGCTGCGGCGGCGCTTTTTCTCGGCCAGGCTCGTTTTTTCCCAGGCGAGATCGGATGCGAGCGCGGCATACTCTGGCGCGCACGACAGATAGACGAAGCCGCAGGAGCAGACGACGACCGGCCATATGGTATCGGCCGGAAACGGTTTTCGATCCCGGCCGCCGCAGGCGTCGCAAATATCGCGGTGCTGCATGCTTTCCTCCATGGATAGGCTACTATGGCCGACAACCTCGAGCCCATCGTTCTCGACCTGCCCCCGGGCTTTCTTCGGACGGCATCGGCCAATGCCGCTTCCGGCCGGTACGTCGCCGGCGACAAGGTGCGCTTCGTCAACAAGCGGCCCGAGAAGTGGCTGGGCTGGACCAAGTTCATCACGACCGCCGTGCAAGGCGTCGCCCACGGCATGGTGGCATGGACCAATCAGTACGGCAACATCAACGTCGGCATCGGCACGCATCTGAAGCTCTATTCGCTGACCGGCGACGACACCTTGACGGATCGCACCCCGATTAGGGCGTCCTCGACCATCAACACCAACCCGTTCTCGATGACCAGCGGATCGGCGACCGTCACCGTCACCGACACCGCGCATGGGGCCAACGCCGGCGACTTCGTCACCTTCTCAGGGGCCTCCGCCGCCGGCGGCATCACCATCTCCGGGGAGTACCAGATCGTCACCGAGGTCGACAACGACACCTATACTATCACCCATTCTAGCGCCGCCACGTCGACCGCGACCGGCGGGGGAGCGTCGGTGACGGCGGCCTACCAGCTCAACATCGGATCCTCCGGCACGGTCTACGGCCTGGGCTGGGGCGCCGGCAACTGGGGCGAGAGCACCTGGAGCACCGCGCGCACCAGCGGCATCGCGCTCGAGGGGCGCTACTGGTCGCTCGCCGAATACGGCAACGATCTTTTGGCCTCCCATAACCTCGGTGGACTCTATCTATGGCAGGAACTCACCGATACGCGCGCCGAGGTTGTCACCAATGCCCCGACCTCGATGCGCGCCATGTTCGTCACCGGCGAGCGCTATATCTTCGCACTCGGCACCACGACGGCCATGACCGTGCAATGGCCCGATGTCGACGACTTGACCGCCTGGACGCCAACGGCCGCCAACACGGCCAACAGCCGCACCCTGCAGTCGGGCGGCAAGCTGATGGGCGGTTGTCCGTTGACGGGGGGCACCAACCTCGTGTGGTCGGATACCTCGCTCTACGTGTTCCAGAAGGTGGAATCGGACTTCATCTACGATTCCCGCCTGATGGGCAACAACTGTGGGCTGATCGCGCCTGGCGCCTTTGCCAGGGTCGGCGGAGTCGCTTTCTGGATGAGCGCGCAAGCCTGCCATCTGTTTGCCGGCAGCGTGCAGGCCGTGCCGCGCTTCGATGAGGTGGGCGATTATGTGTTTCGTGACATGGATGCAAGCCAGCTCGCCAAGGTGTGGGCCTATTACGACCAGAAGAACAACCAGATACGCTGGTCGTACTGCTCGGTGGGCTCAACCGAGTGCGACAAGTATTTCGACGTCTCGCTTGCAGACTGGTCGTGGACGACCGGCACATGGGCCCCCGAAGGCAACCGCACCGCGGGCTGCCTGCACCGGCCGGCGGAAGGCTCGAGCCTGCTCGTTACCTCCGCCGGGGTGATCTACGCGCACGACGACGGCCTCGACGCCGACGGCGTTGCACTCGAGTCCTACATCACTTCTGGGCTCTCTACTATGGCCAACGGGGAGAGCAATATCGACGTGATGGACGTCATCCCCGACTTCGAGCGGCAGACGGGGAGCATCACTTTCGAGCTCTTCTCCAAGGACAGGCCCGACGATCAGAGCTATCTCGACCAGGTGACGGTGACCATCTCGGCGTTGGAGGGGCGCGACGAGTGCCGCCTTTCCGGGCGCCTTGTCGGCTTCACCATCCGCTCCAACGTGCTGGGCGGCGACTTCCGCTCCGGCATCCACATGCTGCGCATCGGCGAGGCAGGCGAACGGCCATGACCTCAAGTAGCGAAGCGATAGGTCGAGAGCGATGAGAGAGCTGTCGTTCGGGCCGGCCCCGCCAATAGCAGAGGTCGACCGCTTTCTCGAATGGGCCCTGAAGGCTCTCGAGGAGATCGAGCGCGGATCGCGGGAGGACCGCAACCCGGATGCGCTGGAAATAGGCGCCGGGGGCTTGGCGGACATCGGCGCGCTCACCGATCCCAATGCCGACCGCATGCTGTTCTGGGACGACAGCGCAGGCAAGGTCGACTGGCTCACCGCAGGCACTGGACTTAGCATCTCGACGACGACCATCTCCTTCTCGTTCCTGGGGCTGCAGAGCCTCGTCGATCCCAACGCCGACCGCATTTTCTTCTGGGACGACAGCGCCGGGGCTTCACAATGGCTCACGGTCGGCACCGGGCTCGCGATCACCGATACGACGCTCGCTATTTCGGATGCGGAGATCCTGGCGCTGGCTGGGCTGACGAGTGCCGCCGACAAGGTCCCGCGATTCACCGGCTCTGGCACGGCCGACCTTCTCGACTTCAAGGACGAGGATAATATGGCCTCCGACAGCGCCACGGCCGTCGCCTCGCAGCAGTCGATCAAGGCTTACGTGGACGCTGCCGCCAAGGTTACGCTCATTGCCTCCGGCTCGGTCACTGCCAGCGCCACATTAGATGTCTCGATTCCAAGCGGATATAAGTCGGTTCAGCTTCGCTTCAACGGATTGACCCCGGCAACGGACGCCGTCACCCTCTATTTACGCCTGTCGCAAGCGAGCAGCTTTCTTGCTGGAGCCGACGACTACTCTTGGGCGCGTATGCTGGCAAATGCGGCCGGCGCGGTGGGCGCTGACGAGGGCGCTGGCGGTGACCCCCAAATCGAAATGGCTACCAACGTCGACAACGGCGCTGGCTCCTACTGCTGGGGTGTCATCGACATGCACAACCCCGACGACACGGCAACCCGCAAGGGCGTCAATTGGCTCGGCGGCATCAACAACGGGGTGAATAGCACGTATGTGACGACTGGCGCGGGGCAGATAATCCTAAATACCAGCGCTGTGGATGGGATCAGGCTTTTGTTTTCGTCTGGCAATGTCGCGACCGGCACCTATGCTCTTTACGGGTTCAAATGAGTGCATCCATATGGTTGACGCCGCCTCGGTATCGACCTCGGCGGCTATCGCGACCTCGCTAAAGGGCTCGGCGCGATGGGAGCGAGGGGAGAGCAAGAATGTCCGATGGAATCGTTGTGAGTCGCGCCGATGCAGATGAAGCTTCATTCAGAGCCGTATTTCCGCTGTTGCTGGAACTGCACAGGGCGGTCGCCATCGCACCGCTCAATCCTGACAAGCTCGCCCGCCAGTGCTATGCTGTTTTGAGTCAAGGCATGACGTTCCTGGCGCGCTCCGAGACTGGAGAGGCGGTCGGCTCGATCGGGCTCGTCGATGGCGACTTCTGGTACTCCGATTGGAAGTATCTGCAAGATAAATGGTTCTTCGTTCACTCCGAGCATCGGGGCAACGCCGGCCTGAAGTTGCTGCGTGCGGCGCGCGACGAAGGGATCGCGCGTGACCGAATCGTCTATGTGTGGAATACCAATCCAGACCGCAGGCAGAAGGCGCTGCCGTTCGGGGTGGAGGCGCAAAGGCTGGCGTTCGTTCCGTTCGGGTACATGATGAGGCTCAATCGGCTCAAAGGGGAGGCCGTCCATGTGCTGCGAAGCCGAGGCGAAGGAAACGAAGACCGTTCCCGACTATATCAAGCAGGCGGGTCAGGAGGCGATCTCGGCGGCAAAGGCGCTTGACTGGAAAGGGGAGCCGTTGGAGATCGCCGGCTTCTCCGATGATCAGCGCTCGGCCTTCCAGCAGGTGCGCGACCTTGCTTCCAAGCCCGGCATCTCGACCGAGAGCTTGGTCGACGAGGGCGGGCGGCTTGGCCCCATCTCAAAGTACATGAACCCCTCTCTCGATGCGGCGCTATCGCCAACCCTGCGGGCGATCCAGGAGGCGGAGGATGCCAACCGCAAGCGCATCGGCGCCGGCGCCACCTCGGCCGAAGCCTATGGGGACGCGCGCCACGGCATCCAAGAGGTCGGGAATATGCAGTCCGCGCAGACCGCGCGCCGCGAGGCGGCAGGTTCACTCTATTCGCGGGCCTTCGAGACGGCGATGCAGATGCGTGGTGTCGATCTTTCCCGCTTCAGCGACATTGACAAGACCAACTTCATGCAGACCCTGCAGGCGGCGAGTGCCCTGCTGTCAACAGGCGGCCAGCAGCAGGGCCTCGATCAGGCCAAGAACCAGGCTGTGCTTGATCAATTCCTGCGCAAGTACGGGGCCAACAAGGACATGGTCAACGCGCTCATCGCCGCACTGGGGCAGCCGTACGAGACCACGACCACCACCACGCAGCCGGACAATTCGATCCTGGAGGTGCTGGGCGGGGTGGCCGCGAAGGCGGCGCCTGCCCTTATTCTGAGCGATGTCCGGCTGAAGCGCAACATCCGCCGTCTAGGAGCGATGCCCTCGGGGCTCCCCGTCTACTGCTTCCAGTATCTATGGGACGACGTATGCCATATCGGCGTCATGGCGCAAGAGGCGCGGGGGATATTCCCAGAGGCGGTGTTTATGGGTCCTGGGGGCTATCTGATGGTCGACTACGCTCGCATCGCATAATGGGTTGACGCCGCCGCGCTATCGAGCGCGCCGGCTATCGCGCAAGAGGGCGCGATGGGAGAACAGGGGGCTGGCATGGCGGGACTCATCGAGCAACTGATGGCACAGTTCGAGCAGGGTGGCGCGGCCGGCATTCCTGGCTTTCCAGGCGGCCCATCCGGGGTCATGCCGAGCCGTCCCGTTCCCGATCCGTCACAGATACTCGCCAAGATCCGCGGAGCCATAGCGCAGGCGCAGCCCAGTCCAGCAATGAACAGGATGGTTTCCTCCGGTCCTGGCGTGAGCGTCAAGGACTTCCTCTCTCGTTTTGTCCCCGCGGGCTCGCCGGCCCAAGCCGCTCCTGCGCAAGCCGCCGTGGCTCCCGGTGCCGCAGCACCACCGCTCGGCCCTTCGCTATCTCCCTCTGGCGTGCCTGGGCTGTCGCTTGGCGGGCCCGATCAAATGGCCAATCTGGCGCCTCCTGGGGCAGGGGCGGCAACGGCCCCGCCCATACCAATGCCCAAGCGGTTTGCGCAGCCCGTCGCCGATGAGAGACCGGCCGTCGGGGGTGACTGGCAGACGCAAGTCAAGCCAGAGACGAGCCCCGTGCAGAAGTTCCTCCTTGACTTGTTCAAGGGGGCGGCGGCGGCCTCATCTGGCAATCCCAACTCCAAGGTAGGCTCCTTCTTCGGCGGCGCCAAGAGGTCATTTGCGGCAAGCGAGGGCAAGGAGCAGCTCGCCAAGAAGGAGGCGGCGGCTTCGGAAGCGACCGCGTTCGAGCGGCGCCTGAAGACGAGCGAGGAGCGGCGGGCGGAGGCAAAGGGTAAGCGTGAGGAGCGGGAATCCGGCATCCAAATGAACAAGATCGAGGCGGAAACCAAGCGCCTGCTCGATCCTAGATTGCTGCCGACGGATCGCATCAAGATCAGTGGTGACGCCGCTGTCGTTTACAAGAACGCCATGGAAAACGGCGGCATGTCGTCTGATGAGGCTATGGAGGAGGCGCGCAAGTATGTCAAAGAGCAAGAGCAGTATGCTCTTACAGGCAAGTTCCCCGAGCCTGCCGCTCCCAAAGAGGGCGCCATCGCCGAGAACGACAAAGGAGACAGGCTTGTTTTCCGCAATGGAAAATGGGAACCAGTGCAATAGGGGTTGACGCCGCCTGACTATCGAGTCAGGCGGCTATCGCGCCGAAGACTACCGGCGCGATGGGTGTGCGCCGGTAGCAAGAGATGAGGTTTCCTGGTGAGCAAGAAGCGTTGTAAAGTCCAGGCGGGTGCGGCTAGGGCGACGGCCCGAAAAGCTGGCGTTCCGCTCCAGCCTGCCGCGCCTAAACGTATGCTTCCAAGTCTCGGCAGATCATCGTGGCCCATTCAGTCCAGACCCTCGAATGCGTGGCGTGCTTTCGTCGCTTTCATTATGCGGGTCAGCGGTAATGCTGGCTGGGTCGTTTCTGTATTTGCAAATATCGGTGTGGATGCGTTCGCCGCGGCTGATTATACACTCGTAAGGCGCTTAGGGCGTTATATTGATGATTGTTGGGGCGGTCACCCGTGGCTGATCGAGGTAAATCATCGCAAGAGAGTTGTTTATCTTTCGATCCCTATGCTCATGGGACAGCGAATGAAATATGTATTGCTGATACCTTCTCTTCAGGGGCGAGGCGGTCTTCGGGCACTAGACAAGGCGTGCGCCGAGATTTTGGAAAGGTATCGGTTGCCCCTTCGCCCGCGTTGTAGCGTTACATATCAGACGTAACATGAAGGTGACGCGGAGGAATGGCGAAGCTATTCTCCAACTTGTTCGGCCTGCCCGAGGGTTTCAAGGTCGTCGATGAGCCGTCGACCTCGCAAGAGGACGCGCCTGCGCTTCCCGCTGGGTTCCATGTCGTCGAGCCAGCGATTCCCGAGACGCCGCCCTTGATGCGGCCCTCACCTGATCTTCAGCTAGAACCGCAGCGAGGGGCAGCGCCCGTCGCCTCGCCAGCTTCACCGTTTGAAACTCGATTGGCGCCACAAGAGGAGAGCGCCTTTGCGCGCTGGAAAGCGCAGTATGCCCCCGATGACAGCGGTGCCGATTACGATCTGAGGGGAGCCTTCAAGGCTGGCTTGACGCCAGATCCCGAGACTGGCCACTGGCCCGATACCTACAAGAAGCCCAACCACCCGACCTTCAGCGTGGAAAGCATCTACGCCAAGGAACGCCCTGATCTGGCGGGTCATTGGGAGGGTGAGCAATTCGCGCCGCCTGCTCCCGCAACTGCCGTTCCCGAAGGGTTCAAGATCGTCGGCCAGCCCACCACGGATTACGGGCTCCCGGAAGGGTTCAAGATCGTGAAAGCGCCAGGAGCACCAACCCCAGAGGCGCAAAAAACCACCTTTGCCGAGGCGCCCTACTCGCTGCCGCAAGGATTCGTCGGCTCGCTTATCGGGACCAATCCTAAGCTTTTCGGCGACGCGGCCGAAGGCTTTGGCGTCATGCTCGACAGCCCCGCCCTGCAGGATGTCGGCAAGAAAGTCGCGACCTTCGGCGAGAAGGAGCTTGCGGAATACCGAGCGCGCGTCCCGAGCTTCACCGACATCCGCACCGATTCCTTCACCAATTTCCTCTCCGACCTCGGCGGCTACGCTGGCTATCAGACGGGCGCGGCATTGGGCACGAGTGCGCCGAGCCTAGTAGTGGGCGGAGCGGCGGCGCTGGCTACCGCCAATCCGTTCGTCGGTCTCGCCATGGGTGCCGCTGGCCCCTCCTACATCCAGAACTTCGGCGACGTCTATGGCACCGTGCGTGATGACCAAGCCATCAAGGCGCGCATCGAAAAGGGCGAGCTGACGCCGAAAGGTATCGCCAACACGGCGGCCATGGCGGCGATCCCCATCGCGGCACTCGACGTGATCGGCCTGCAAACGGTGTTGGGTTCGGCCGTGTTCGGCCCGGCCAAGAAGACGCTGATGCGCGACATAGCCCACGGCATCGCCACGGGCGCCATCGCCGAGGGATCGACCGAGGGTCTGCAGCAGGTGATCCTCGAATGGGCCAACACCCATCTCGGCAGCCAGAAGCCGCTCTATGACCAGTTCATCGGCGTCGTCGACAACCTCTTCGCCGGCGCGCTCGGCGGCGCTGCGATCGGCGGGGGCGGAGCCGCAGCCACCTATCCCGGTCAAGTCAAGAAGATCAAGGAAGGTGTCGAGAAGGCTCGTGGCCTCGGCTTCGGCGCTGTCGAGGACGACCTGACCCCGCCTCTGATGCAGGCCGCGCAAGCGAGCGCGGCGGTGCAGCCTCCAATATTCCAATCCGCCGCTCAACCAGCACCGTCACCTAATATCCCGGCGGCAGCTCCCGCCGCAGCACCGCCGGCCCCGGACGAGCTCGTACTCCTCAAGTCCCAAAACTGGTCGGAGCAGGCCATCGCCGAGATGGAGCCGGAGGAACGCGCGCGCGAGGTGGCCAACGCCATCGAGCAGGGAGCTTCTCCCCTAGACCGGCCGACGGCGGAGCCAGTGCAAGACCTCGTGGCGCAGGCCAAGGATCTGGCCGATCCCGCCAACGAGCGCCAAGGGGTATGGCTGCCGCGCGCCTCCTACGACCTGCTGAGGAAAGACCGCAAGGCCTTGAAGAGCGTGGTCGGGGCCGGCACGCCAGTTGCCAATTTCGACCGCCAGGGCGGCATGCTGGTCGTCAAGGACGCTGCGACGGCCAAGGCGGCGATTGCACGCCGAGACGCCCCCGAGGACATGCAGGCGATCCTCGGGGGCTTGACGGGGGCGCTGCAGAGAAAGGAAGAGCTAATTCAGGCGACCGGCGTGCCGGTTGAGGGTGGGGTGCCTTCTCAGCCTTCCGTGCCAGGTGAAGCGGGGAGCGCAGATTACAAGGTCTACGACGTCGGCAAGCGCGAGTACCCGACCATCCCCGGTCTGAATCAGGACGAGGTTCGCTTCCTCGAAGAAGCGGGCTTCGATACGCAAAGCAAGAAGCGCCCGCCAGATGTCGTTGCCAGCTTGTTCGAGCGTCAATTCGGACGCCGCCCCCCAGCAGAGTTGCTGGACACGGCGTTGGAGATTTTGAAGCTGCGCCCGTCGAAGCGTGCCCGCGATGTGCCGGTTGAAGCGGGGAGCCAGACGTTTACGACGGCGAAAGGCTCCACGTATGAGGTGCAGGCAGACGGTACGACGGTGCGCACCAAGGCCGCGCGCGACGAGTACGGTCATGAGGGCGACGAAGGCAAAAAGGCGCAAAGCGCACGCACCTACTACGTGACGGCCGAGGCTGGCCAGCGCCTTGCCGTGCCTGCGGATGCGACGTGGCGGCTCGTCGATCACGGCGATGGAACGGTGTCGATCGCCGTGCGCAACGCGGATGGAAGGTGGGGCATCTCGCCGAGCGCGCGCAATGTGCCGATTGCGACCACACCCACGAAGGGCGCGCTGCCGCTTGAGACGTGGAAGCCTGAGACGGTCAATGGGCTGCAAGGCTATGGCAAGATCCATCTCGGCAACGCAATCACGGACATCGGCCCGGCCACAGTCGAGCCGACGCCTGCGCAGGCCGAGGCTGGCAACTACAAGAAGCGCAAGCTCGACTTCCAGGGGCTGCCGATCTCGATTGAGACCGAGAAGGGCGGCACGCGCCGCGGTTTCAAGGACGGCAAGGAAATCTGGCGTGTGGAAAACATGCCAGCCCATTACGGCTACGTTCGATCGAGCGAGGGCAAGGACGGCGATCAAGTCGATGTGTTCGTCGGCGACAGCCCAGAATCCGATCGTGTATTTGTCATCGATCAGATGAACCTTGAGACCGGCAAATTCGATGAGCACAAGATTCTGCTCGGCACGCGCTCGGAGACGGAGGCGCGCTCCATCTATGGACGCGCCTACTCGGATGGGAAAGGTGCCCAACGCATCGGCGATGTCACCGAGATGAGCGTTGCCGACTTCAAGGACTGGCTTGCCAAGGGCAAGCGCATGAAGCCAGTCGGCGAAGTTTCTGATCAAGCCCGCGCTGTGCCGGTTGGGCGCGGAGAGAAAGTCACCCGACCCGAAGCGGCGGCTGCGGTCCCCGAAGGGGTTTACGCTGAGAAAGAACGCTTAAAACCTATTAAGATTACGCCAGAAACTGTTGTCGAGCAAGAGAAAAAAGAGGCCGCTGAACCGGCCGAAAGGGTAGAGCCGAACGCCGCCCGCGGCGTGCTGGCCGCTCCTTCGTTTGCCGATCTGATGGAGCATGTGGGCGAGGACGCCGAAGGCCAGACCGATATAGCAGCCCTGCAGGAGCTCATGGGTGAGCGCTTCGGCAAGGTCGCCTGGGCCGATCTCACAGATACCGAGAAAGTCGAAATCTGGGAGGAGGTGACCGGGGAGAACTTCGATCCTGCTCTCTTCTCGCAGGACATCTCGCTTGCCGAGCGCGAGGACGCGGCGCGCGCCGCCATGGATACGCAGGAGTGGCTGGCGGCAACGACGCTGACCGAGGATGAAACCTCGAGTCAGGAGGGCTATGGCACCGTCGCCTGGCAGGAAGCGCGCACCTATATTGCCCCCGACGGTTCAGACATCGAAGGTGTGCCCGCCGCTGTCGAGTACCTCACGCAAGCGGCGCGCGAGAAAGTCTCCGATGGCGTCACTCAGGATCGGCGCGCCATCTTCATCATCGGCTATCCCGGGGCCGGCAAAAGTGTGATCGCCGATGTCTTGCGTGATACGCACAACGCCGCGCACATGACGGCCGACGACGCCAAGCTCATCATCCCCGAGTACGACGATGGGCGCAACGGCCAGAACGTGCATGCCGAATCGACCTACCTCAACGCGCTCGCCGTCGATCAGATGGTGCGCGATGGCGACAACATCATCGTGGAGACGCTCGGCTCCAACCGCAAGGCTTTCGAGCAGCGTACCCGGGATCTGATCGACAACGGGTACACGCCGAGCGTCGTTCTGATCGATGTCCCCAAGGCCATCGCCATGGAGCGGGCGGTGTCGCGATTCGAGGAGACTGGACGCGCAATACCCGCAGGCCTATATGACAGTTTGAACCCTGGAGACATCTATGCCCAAGCCAAAGCGTCAAGGCTTTTTGCGGACACTGCTCACGTCGCGTGGGACGAAAAACAAGGGACGTGGTCGGTCATCGGCGCCTCCGAGGCCTTTGACGGACTGGCCGAAGATCTCCTCGAAGCATCCGTTCGGCAGCCCGGAATGGGAGGACGAGATCGAGGGCAAGGCGATGCACGAGATCTTGAAGACGTAGACGCCTTCGAGGAGGAAGCGCCAATCGCCGCTGTCGGCGGGCGCAAGCCAGCGACTGAGAAAAAGCCCAAGAGCGCCCAACAGAGGCTCTCAGCATTGGCCAAGAAGCTCGTCGGCCAGGACGCGGCGGCGTGGAAAAGGGCGCAAAAGCAGCTTGAAAAGCTCGTGGCGGAGGTCGAGGCCGATGTCGGAGAGACAGCCACCACCAAATCGACGCTGGCTTCTCTCGATAGGCTGGGGCTGACCAAGGGCAGAATAGAGGACGCCGGCGAGAAGATTGGCGGGGCCCGCAAGGATCTTTGGAAAGAGCGCGGGCTCGACGTCTCCGATCTGGAGGAGATGACGGGAGCCGAGCGCGCCGCCAAGGTCACCAAGACGGCGGTGTTCCCGCGCCCCGATTACAAGGCTCTGGTCGAGTCAGGCGTCGAGCCCAAGGCCGCCTATCTGATCAAGGCCATGTACGACCGCATCCCGGTGAAACCTGGGTTGGCCTTGGAGTCATCAGGCGAGCGCTCCTACACCTACGGCAAGGCAACGCCGGAATCCTACATCACCGCCTTGAAAGCTCTGCGAGACGTCGTCGCCGAGGTCAAGACGGTGGAGGACGCGCGCGGTGTCAACGCGGCCTTCAATCGTGCCATCGAGGCCATGCCCGACACCGACGTGCGTTTTGTCACCACCTCCGTCTACAAGGCCTCTGGCCGCTATCGGCTGAAGAATCCCCTGGCGACTTCCTGGGCGGACGATCGCAAGGCGGATAAGGCGGTCGAGGAAGGGTTCCCCGGGCTCGAGCCGTGGCAGCGCAAACTGCGCGTGGCGCAGTTCTACAAGGGGGATTGGGGTGTCGTTGGGGTCGGCCGACGCGGACAGCTCTACGCCGCCGACCTCAAGACCAAAGAGGAGGCTGTCGCAAGAGCCAAAGAACTCTACGAGCAGGGGCTTGGGGAAAAACAAACCGGCGAGCCCAAACGCCCCCACCTCGACAAGCTGGAGCGCTCCGGTCCAGATTACCGTCAAGGAAAGAACGTCGGCTCGGAGGACTTCATCGCCAGCTTCGGCTTCCGCGGCGTGGAGTTCGGCAACTGGGTCGCTTCCGATGAGCGCCAGAAGGTGGTCAACCTCGGCTTTGACGCGCTGCACGATCTCGCGCGTTCGCTTGGTTTGCCGGCCAAGGCCATTTCGCTTGACGGCACTCTTGCTCTCGCCTTCGGGGCTCGAGGCCGCGGCGGCAAGGCGGCGGCCCACTATGAGCCCGGCCGTCTCGTGGTCAACATGACCAAGCTGTCGGGAGCGGGTTCTCTCGCCCACGAATGGGGCCATGCGCTCGATCACTACCTCGGCGAGGCGCACACGGAAAACGCCTACGCTGGCGCCCCCAAGAGCGCCTCGGGCTGGGATGGGGCAGGTCCAATCGAGCGCTTTGCCAAAGAGGTCGAGGCGATGCCGCCGCGGCTCGGGGCTGCGGTCAAGAACCTCGTCACCGCCTTTTTCTACCGTAAGGAGACGGACGAGGAGGTGGTGAAGCGCACGGTGAAGGGCGTCGAGTACGCGGAAAAGGGTCTCAAGAGCTGGGAGGATCATAAGGCCTCTCTCAGAAAGAAGCTCGCCGATCCCTTCGGGCCGCCGCAGCGCTCGGTGACGAGCCAGATCCGCAAGGCCGACGCCGCGATCGATCAATGGCGCGGCATGCTCGAACGCCGCAAGGCCAATCTCAGATCGGAGAAGCGCGGGCGCATCGAGAGCGACTACTTCAAGGCCGCCAAGAAGCTGTCGGGCAAGTCGGCAGCGAAAGGATATTGGGCGCGGCCGACGGAGCTATTCGCGCGCGCCTTCGAAGCCTTCGTGTTCGAAGAGATTACGAAGGACAACAACGCCAGCCAGTACCTCGTGCAGGGTGTCGAGGCCGATCGCTTCACCGGCGGGTCGTTCAAGGGCAATCCTTATCCTGTAGGAGAGGAAAGAGAGCGCATCAATGCGGCGTTTGCGCGTCTCTTCAAGGCGGTGACGGCGACGGCCGGAAAGCGGGGAGAAGGCTCCAAGCTCGAAGGTTTGCAGGGGGCGGCAGAGCCCGAGCCCGCCACGGAAACATCGGATTTCGTCGACGTCGCGGCGCTGACTGCCAAGGAAAAGCTCGGCGCACTCGAAACGGAGATGGAGGCGCTCGAAGATTCGACTAAAGCCACCAAGGATGCACTCACCCTGGTCAAGGAGCGGCTGCAGGGCGAGGGTTTTTCCACCATCGTCGAGGCGCGGTCGTTCGCCAAGAAAGCAGGCTTCGAAGGCGACACCAAGGCCATCGACGAGATGATCGAGCGCGCGGCGGTGGCGGCGGCGCGCGACATCGTCGCTGCCCATCCCGAGCCGAAGGAGGCCTATCGGGAGCTCGTTTCCCTCTACGGGCGGCAGCCTCGATTGGGCACGCGCACATCGGAATCGGTGGCGAACCAAGCTTATTCCACGCCGGTTCCGCTGGCCTACGTCGCCTCACGACTGGCCGGAGTTGCCGGTGCTGAGACGGTCTACGAGCCGACGGCTGGCAACGGTGCGCTCCTCATCGAGGCCGATCCCGAGACACAGTCCGTGCGCGCCAACGAGCTCGACGAGACGAGAGCCAAGGCCCTCGAGGATCAGGGCTTCAAGGTCACCACACGTGACGCCACGAAGCTACAGCGCGGGGCCGTCGCCGCACTCGAAGCTGATGCGGTCATTGCAAACCCTCCGTTCGGCGCTGTACGTGAGGGTGGCAAAAGCAAGTCCTGGACAATTGAGGAATATGGCCAGCCGGATTTCCACACTACTGCCATTGACCACGCTATCGCCCTGCGCGCGCTCCAACAAATGAAAGACGACGGCCGTGCCGTGCTTTTGCTTGGCGGGGTCAAGGGCGAAACTCAGGACGACTTGCGCAAAGGCTACCGCGCACAGTCAAAGCGCGAGTTCTACTTCCGCCTCTACAACAAATACAATGTCGTCGACCACTTTACCATCGCCGGCGAGCTTTACGAAAAGCAGGGTGCTGGCTGGCCCGTTGACGTGGTGGTGATCGCCGGAAGGGGCAAGTCGGAGCGCGCCTTGCCCGCCGCTACGCCGCCAACTATCTTTGATTCCTGGGGCGCTCTTGAGGAGAAGCTCGATGTACGACCTCCTGGACGAGCAGATCGGCCTGTTGGAGAGGCGGATGGTCCAACTTCTCCGGTTGGAGGACGACCCGGAAGCGGCGATGGCGGAGGCAAGCGCACGACTTCTGGAGGCGGGCGTCGCCGACGTGGATTGGCAGATGAGTCCGGCGAGCTTCGCGGCGAACGTGATGGAGAGCCCGGGCGTACAGCAGCACCTGACCGAGACGACGGAGAACGTGGAGCCGGTGAGCCGGTTCGAGACGTTTCAGGAATTGGTGACGTTTCTCCTGCCCTCGTCGGAGAGCCTGGACTAGGCCGGCAGGCCAACGCCGCAGGGCAGGCCGCTTACACCGCGCAATCACAGGCTCAGTCGGTTGGCGCGCTCGTCCCCGTCAACATGGCCGACGCAACGCGCGGCGCGCTTGCACGAGTTGCCGAGAAGCACGGGTCGATCGACGCCTTTGTGGCGGAGCGCTTGGGCTACAATGAGGCCGATCTCGGCCGCCACTTCTCCGCCGAACAGATCGATGCGCTTGCGTTGGCGATCAACAACCTCGAGCGCCCGACCTTTGTCGGCGAGGATGGCGTCCCCAGAGGCTCGGCGCTAATTCTGGGCGATGCCACCGGGATCGGCAAGGGTCGAGTGGTTGCTGGCATGCTGCGCTACGCTCTGCGCCACGATCTGATCCCAGTGATGTTCACGCAGAAGCCGAAACTCTACGGCGATATGTTCCGCGACATGGGCGACATCGACATGGCCGGATTCCTGGGCCGGGAGCCGCGCGTTCTTATGACCAATGCTGGCCAGAGTGTCGCGCTCGACGAGGCCGCTGTCGAGTACAAGGACGCTTACGACCAATGGTCGAACGCGAGAGCCACGGCAAAAGCCGCGGGCCGCCCCTTCAAGGAGAAAATGCCCGCGCGCAAGGGTAAGTTCCTGACCATGACCAAGGCCAAGGTCGACGCCGGCATGAAGGCCATTCTGGGGGCGCAATCGAACGACCCAAAAGATCGCCCCTACGACATGGTGTTTACCACCTACGACCAGATGAATACGGTGAAGGCCTCCGATACCGAGCGCCGGCGCTTCATCGAGGCCATCGCCCCAAGAGCCCTGATCGTGCTCGACGAGGCGCACGAGGCGGGCGGGACCGTCCAAGAGCGCAAGCCCAAAACCTCCAAGGACGGGACGCCCCTTGCCCGCAACCGCGCCGAGTTCGCGCGTGAGCTCGTGCAAAACGCCAAGGCCGTGATGTACTCATCGGCCACCTACGCCAAGCGCCCCGATGTCATGGATCTCTACGCCCGCACCGATATGGGCCTCGCAGTGGAAGATCCAAAGCTCCTGCCCGGCCTGATCACCAAGGGAGGCGTCCCCCTTCAGCAAGTCGTTGCCACCATGCTTTCGGAAGGCGGGCAGTATATCCGTCGAGAGCGTTCTTTTGAGGGTGTGTCCTATGAAGTGGAAGGTGTTCCCGTCAACACCAAGGCCTACGAGCAGTTCTCAGATTCCGTCCGCCGGGTCTTCGAGTTCGATCTGGCCGTTTCCGAGTTCCGCGATGACTACATGCAGGACATCTTCGATCAGATGGGAGCGGTGAAGTCGAAGGATGCCGGTGTCGGAGAGGTGGCGGCCAACAGCACTGCATTTGCCTCGCTCATGCACAACATCGTCGGACAGATGCTGCTGGCGATCAAGGCCGATGCCACGGCTGACAGAGCTTTAGCTGCGGCTAAAGCAGGCGAGAAGCCACTGATAGGTCTCTCCAACACCATGGAGTCCTTCATCAAGGACTTCGCCAAGGGAGAAGGTCTCAGTGCAGGAGACACCATCGACCTCGACTTCGGCGACGTGCTTGCTCGTTACCTGCAAAGAACGCTTCGCATCACCATCACCAATCCCGACGACACCAAGGAGCACGTGCAGATCCAGGTCGAGCAGTTGCCTGGGCATTTGCAGGATTCCTATCTCGACGCCCTGAACGCGATTCGCACCGGCAACTACGAGGGCATGCCGGTTTCGCCCATCGACTGGATGCGCCATCGACTGCAAGAGGCGGGGCTGAAAGTCGCCGAGCTCACCGGCCGGCAGATGACCGTCGACTACTCCGGGCAAAAGCCCAAGCTTGCAGCGCGTGCGCGGCGCGAATTGGGTGCCACGGGTGTAGCGATCTCGATCTCGGCCTTCAATTCCGGCAAACTCGATGTCCTGATCCTTAATCGCTCCGGGTCAACGGGCGTCTCCATGCACGCGTCGGAGAAGTTCAAGGACAAGCGCCCGCGGCGCATGCTGCTGGCGCAGGCCGAGCCCAACATCGATACATTCATGCAGATGCTCGGGCGTATCCACCGCACGGGCCAGGTCGAATTGCCCCGCTATTCGCAGATCGCCGCCGACATCCCGGCCGAGGCCCGCCCCACCGCCGTCTTGATGAAAAAGATGGCCTCCCTCAACGCCAACACCACGGCTTCGAGAAAATCGGTGTTCATGGCGGAGGCGGTCGATTTCATCAACGAGTACGGTGACAAGATCGTGGCTGGGATCCTGCTCGAGGAGCCGACGCTCAACCGACGGCTGGGCTGGCCCTTGAAGGAAAAGGACGGCAAGCCGGTCATCGAGGAGGCGGCACGTAAAGCGACGGGACGCTTGGTTCTTCTCTCGCCCGACGAGCAGGCCGACTTCCTCGATAGAGTCCAGACCGGCTATAAGGACGAGATCGCCCGCCTCGACCAGCTCGGGGAAAACACGCTGGAGGCTAAAAGCGTCGATCTGCAGGCAAAGACGCTCGAAGTCGTGAACTTGAAAGAGCGCGCTGGCGAGGGGCCGTTCTTAGGTCCGGTTACCGTGGAGCGGATCTCGGCCAAGGCGCAAGGCCGGGCCATGGCGCCCCAGAGCATCGTCAAGGCTGTCGCTGAGACGCTGGGGCTGGAGGTGCCCCACGGCGCTCCTGAATCCGCCTTGAGACAGATGGATGCCAAGGGCCGCGATTTCATGCGCGTCAAGGCGGCGGATGTGCAGTCACGCTTCGACACCTGGATCGACATCGCGCTCGCCGAGGCGGACGAGGCCAATCGCGCCGAGACGCGACGCCGCTTCGACAACATCTTGAACCGCTGGCGCATGACGGCGGCGGTGGCGTACCCGGGACAGTCGGTACGCTTGACCGGCATGCCAGCCGGCGACTTCGACGGCATTGTCACCAAGGTGACGAAGACCGGCAAAACCAAGAACCCGGCTGCTCTTGGTGCTTGGCAGGTGACCATCGCGGTGCCCGACGCTTCCCGGCAGTTCGTGCTGCCGATGTCCATGCTCTACCCGCCAGGGATAACCAAGAGCGAGGACGAGAAGGGCGCCGAGATCGGCCCGAGCGACGTGCAGCTTGGGGATCTGTTGCCAAAGTTCGAGGAGGCGAGGAAGGAGGGCCGCGAGACCCGCTTCGTGGTGACCGGGAACATTCTTTCCGGCTACGATTCGGTGCGCGGGAAAGGCCAGATCGTCAACTATACCACGGAGGACGGCGCCACCAAGCCCGGCGTGTTGATGCCGCGCGACTTCGATCTTGCGAAGTTCATGACGACGCGCGCCGTGCGTTTGACCTCCGGGGAGCAGGTTGCGCGCTTCCTCGAGCGTGCCCCAACGGCTCCCGTCATCTCCGCCGACGGCATGGTGAAGGTCTCAAGCGAGCGAGCAACCTTCCTCGTTCGCTTGCCAGCGGGACGTGGCACGGGCGGGCGCTACTACACGGAGCAAAGTGTGCGCGACGCGATAGCTCCAAACCAGTTCCTCAAAACCGGCAACGAGATGCGCGTCAGTCTGGGGCGCGCTCAATTCGTTGCGTTGATCAACGCCATGAGAAAACTGGGGGCTCTGTTCGAGACCACTCAGGAGCAGGAGATCGCCAGCGAAATCGCCAGCCAGGCGGCCTCGCAGCGGCTGCGCTCGTTCTTGAAAAGCCGCCGGGATGCCGTGCTGACGGCTTTGAAGATGGGCAAAGCCGTCAGCCTCGAGAAGGAGGCAGAGGCCGCCCTGCAAGTCATGCGTGGGCAACCGTCAATGGTGCCCCAAGAGGTGCGCGAGGCGGTGGTCGAACGCATCGAGCCCTACGCCGCCGACCAGTACCGCATTATAGCGCGCGATCTCAATGGCGAGACGCTCGAATGGTACGACGGCCTGGACGACCTCAGCGGCACCTCAGCTCTTTTCGACGTCCTTCCCGACGCCACGCCCTACCTTGCCCTTTTCTCGTTCGAGACGGGCGGAATTCTCGATCAGCGCATCAAGGGACGCCGAGCGCACGAGTCGGTCCACGCGCTGAGGGAGCTTGGGTTTCTTCCCGGCAAGGCGCGAGAGAAGTCCTCGCCGTGGGGCAGGCTTGTCGCTCATGCGGATCTCCTCGGCATGCTGGCGCAATCGACGCGCGCCTTCGCGGTGAAGTTGGGCCACCAGAAAGCGGCGGAAGCCTCGAATACTATCACGCTCTATGAGAACTACCGAGACCTTTACCGTGACCGGCGGGACAGGCGGGAGCTGCTTGACCAGGAATCGGTCACCGCCATGGTGCAACTATATGTGCACGGGCAACTCTCAGAGCAAGAGGTGGCCCCGGTCAAGGACCTGTTGGACGCCATACTTTCTGGAGAAACAGCAAGAGGAGTTCCAGTAAAAGAAGCGGCCAACCCGAGGGTGCAGGGATTCGTGGAGGCATTAGCCGCATCACGAGAGGGCGCTGCCCCCGCTGGCGTGGAGAAAGTCACCAGACCGTCGGAGCCACGGCGGATGTTCCTAGGCGAGCGCGCCATCAGCCAGGCGCTTGGCGACCACGATCAAGCCACGCGCAAGATGATCGGTGCTCGCCTAAAGAGCGGGCAGGCAGTCCCAATCCCCGATACGGTATCGGAAGCCGTGCTTGAGGCGGTCAGGCCGCATCTGGATATGGTGCCAGTTGGAACGCACGTCGGTGCGGTGACGCGACTGGAGCCGCGCAAGGCGACAGCATCCTCCAATGTTCGTGTCCACTATAAGACGACGGATGGATACGAGGCGAGGGTTGATCTGAAGTGGGACGATCTCGCCAAATCACGGGCGCTTACGACGCAAGACGGGAGCGCGATTCTATTTCTTCGCTTCAGCCTTCCTGGCCCAGTCGAGCATGGTTTGGAAGCTGGGGGTGAAGTGGAAGCCGGAACTGTTGGTGATCGGCTTGGGCGGCGTGGCGATTCTGGGCCGTTTGGCGCGCGTGGCTTGACTTACATCGGCCCCGGTCTCGTTGCCCATGAGGCGATTCATGCGGCCCGTATCGGACGAGCGATCAGGACCCGCCTTTGGCGTCGGCTTGTCGAGCATGCGAATACCCTCCAGTTGCTTGATATGTCCCTACGCGAATATTACAGGCGTCTCGGTGATCCACTCTACCATCAGGCCTCCGGCTCAACAACGATTCGTTCCTACTATGAGAACGCTTATCGCGACGTTCCCAACAAGCAGGACGCGCTGGATCAGGAGTCTGTGAGCATTCTCGCCGAGCTGGCGGCCGAGGGCGCATTAAACGCCTATCAACTCGGACTTGTTGCGGAAGACCTGCGCACGGCACTTGGCGGAGAACGCCGCTTTGCGGCGTCTGATCGCGAAGGCGGGCCGCTGTTTGCGCTGGCACCCGAGACGGAGCCCGGCAAAGAACTCGATCCCTCCGGCCTCTACTCCCCCTCGCTCGAGGCGGCAAAGCGCTTGCCCCAGGAGCGCGGCACACCATGGCAAATGCTGCAAGGCGTGTTGAGTGGCGGGAGCGAGGCCGAGATTGCGGCGACAGGTCTCGACAAGCTCCTGCTCGGGGATGAACTCGCTGCTCAGTGGCGTTCCCTTCTTGAGCAGCGCAATGCGCTCAATCAGCGCCGCCAAGAGATCATCGAGGCGCTGCCGAAACTAGAGCGTGGAGCGGGCGAGACCGACAAGGCGTTCGGCCTGCGCCGCAGAGAGCGTACCATCTCCGTCGACAGGCAACTCGAGCCTCTGTCCGTCCCGTATGGCCGAGCAGAGACAAAGTTCCTGGCCGAAGCGGGAGGGCTGCGGAAGTCGTTCTCGAGAGCAGAGATAGCAGGATTCCTGAGAGAGAATAGCGTGGGGCTGGGGCAACAGATTGGCGCATTGGCCCCATCGCGTATCGAGCAAGGCGATGTTGTCGACTTCCCTGCCCTCGGCGCCGACTTTGTTCCTCGCTTCGGCCCAGAGGGCAATCTGGTCACCTCCGGCGGCATCCAAGGAACGTATAAAGAGGTGGTGGTCACGCTGCCGGCTGACCAGCGGATGGAGGCATTGCGTGCGCGACGCGATGAGATTCGACGCCAACAGAACACCCTTAAAGGGCAAGGCGGCCATCGCACTGACCTTTATCGCTCCCTGAGCGATGAGTACAAGCGCGTCCGGGAACAACTGGGCACGGCCACCGAATTTGGTTCAGGCGAGTACACCTCCACCCACTGGCCAGGAATAACCAATCCTATAGCCCATCGGCGCACAAAACAGTTCCGCAACGAGGACGGGACGATCACCCAACTCGAGGACGAATGGCAGTCCGATGCCGCAGAACGGCGCCGGGATCAGGGGACCAGAGATCCTGCGAGGCTTGCTGAACTTGGGGCGGCGGCTGAGGCTGCAGACATCCGCAGAACTGCTGCCGAAGTCGCATCGGTCGAAGCCAGCTGGAAATATCGCCACTATGTTCCAGAGCACATTCGCGCCAATCCGCCCGAGGTGGGCCGATGGCTGCTGGGCGACAAAAGAGTACCAGATCCCATCAAGGCCGAAGTACGTCCCCTTGAGCAGGAATATCAAGCGGCACGCAACGAGGCAATGGACGCCAAAAACAAACTTCATGCGGCTCAATCTCGCGTCCCCCCACTCACCTTCACTGGCACCACGTCAGAATGGGTTGATCTTCTTGCCAAGCTTGCCCTTCGGGAGGCGGCACTAAACCCATCCGTATCAAGACTGGCATGGGCGCCGGGAAGTGTGCATGCGGATAGGTATAATCTGGCGAAACGTGTCTCTGATGTGCGCTACGACGAAGAGACTGGCACGCTCCAAATCAAACAGGTCGGAGCTGGATCATTCGCCGCCGAATGGCAGACAGTTCCACGAGGCCCGTTCAAGCCGAGTGATCTCCCTAACGTAATCGGGAGCGAGTTGACGGAGAAACTGCTTGCGCAGCCAGCCAAGCCCCTTAGCGGAGATGCCAGATTCCGCCAAGGCCAGCCGTTCAAGACGCTCAGCAATCTTGGCTCCGTTGAGATCGGCGGCCACGGTCAAAAAGCCTTCTACGGAGACTTCACCCCATCAGGAGAGTATACCCCCGGCATCGTCGGCCAGCGCTTGTTGAAGCTCGTCAAGCAGTACGACCCCGAAGCGGCGAAGATAGAGCCGACTCAAGTCGGCAAAAACATTTCTGTCATTGAGGAAGGTGACCGCTACGCGCATTTTGATGCTGATCGACAGCAGCTTGTTGGTTCTATCTATGGCTCGCGCCGTCAGGCCGAAAATAACATCGCGCCCAAGGCCACCTACCCCTCCATCCCTATCACCCCCAAGCTGCGGGAGAAGATCCTGCAGGGCCTCCCGATGTTCGGGGCTGAGAAGGCCGATCGGCTGGGCTCCGTAATTCCCGATGGTAAGGCCCGCCAGGACTTGCAGGAATCGCTGCAGGACGCCGTCAATGCCGCCCTCGGCATCATCGCCCGTATCGCCGGACGCGGGGTGCGCGTGGTGCTCTCCGACGTCATCCCGGCCGAGGCCGTCACCGACGAGGGACGGCGCGCCGAAGTCGAGGCCGTCGTCGGCAAAGCTAGGGTCTCGGCCACTGCCGGCGGCTTCTACCAAGCCGGTACGCTCAACGCGAGCCCGCTCATCGGCCTTGCCACCAACGACCCCGCGTTCGATCTCAGAACGTCGGCCGGTCACGAGGCTTGGCACCACGTCAAAGAGGCGCTTGCCACCGAAGCCGAGAAGCGGCTTCTCTCCATGCCTTCCGAGCAGGCGCGCATGCGCAAGCTCGCCGCCATCGAGATCGGTCTTGTCCCCGACGACCCTCGCATTCTGCGCCTCGATCCGCGCGAGGTCGAGGCCTATGCCTTCCAGCGCTACCGCCGCCTCGCCGAGGAAGGTGCCGGCTCCGCCAGCGGGCTCCACATCGCCATCAGGAAACTCTTCGATCGCATCATACGTGTGCTCCGCGCCGTCGAAAACGCTCTGCGAGGGCTAGGGTATCAAACGTATGAGGACATCTTCGAATCTGCGAGGACGGGAGAGATCGCAGAGAGAGAAAGCGCTGTTTCAGGCGAAGCTCCGGCGCAAGTTGAGCCGTCTCGCCTTCTCACCTCCAATATCGCTGAAGGGGGGGGCCCCGCTGTCAAGGCGCAAGCGAAGCTGACGCCCTTTTATGAGAACGATACGGGCGAGACTTACCGTGCCCCCGTCCAGGGCCATGACTACGACGTCATGGTCACCAAGATGGAAGGCGACGATGCCGGCATCGTTGACGACCTGTGGGAGGTGAATTTCTTCCAAGACAGCAAGACGCCCGAAGGCTCCTCGATGACGCAGCGCACGACGGGGGACATGGGAGCCGGCGTCATTTCCGTGCTGCGCTTTGTCGGTGACGCGATCGAGACTGCCGTTTCCCGCCGGCTGCCGGCAGCCCTTTCCTTCCGCGCCGAGGGCGCACAGCGCGCCAAGCTCTACGACAAACTGGTCGAAAAGTACGCGACCGAGGGCGCCGAGGTGTTTCGCGCTCTACATGCAGGCAAGGAGATCACGGATTATCTCGTGGTGCTTGATCGCCCCCGCGCTCTGCGCGACGCCCAAAAGTTGGGCGACGTCGACAACGCGGCACTCGCGCAGTTTCGTGACTCGCCTGCCCCGAAGGGGGACACCTCGCTTCAGCGCTATGGGAGCGGAGAAGGCGCCCAAGCTGCAACGGGGGAAGGCGGTGGCCTGAAACAAGACTTGCTAGCCTCGGCGGTAACTCCTGGATTGGACATGTCCCCTGAAGCCCGCAAGGCAAGGGCAGAGGCGATGGGGTTCGATACGAGCAGGGTATGGTATCACGGGACTGGATCGGGGGCATTCGATCAGTTCCAAGGCTACGTGCCGGAAAACGAGTTCGAAGAGAAATTCCGCGGCGCGGTCTTTCTCAGCGACGACCCGGACATCGCCGATGTCTATGGTGCGCAAAAGATATCAGGAGAATACGACGCAGATAGCTATCGCACCTATGTGGAAGGAAGTGCAATTCTGCCGCTGTACGTGAGGGGCAAGATCGCCGATAGCCTCAACAACTACGATCCCGCTCTTCATTCGGCGGTGTTTCTTGGAGGCGAACTCGTCGTCTTCTCCCCCTCCAACATCCGCTCCGTCAATGCAGCATTCGATCCTGCACGAGAAGCAAGCCCAGAGCTTCTGGCCTCCGTCATCCCGCGCGTTGGAACCGTGGCTGGCTGGCCAGATGAGGCAAACATCCTTCTGCAAGGCCCTGAAGGCGTCAGAGACCCCCGAGTGAACCTTGTCAGGAGATTGTCTGAGAAAACCGGCTCGCCGATAGACAAAACCACCGTCACCGCCCTTCGCGACTATGCTGAGCGCGTTGCGGAAAACCCCCAAGCCCCGGTTGCGACGCATCTCAATGCGGACTGGATATTTCTGTCGCGAGTGCAAACTCGGCTCAATGCGGATATTCAGCGCCTTGCTCTTAAGCTAACCGATCTTGACGGCTTCAGCGAGAGCGAAGGAAAGTGGCTCGCTGCATTCTTTGAGAATTCGATGCTTGTCACGGAAAAGGAACACTTGGCCAAACGCTTCGGCATCAACGTTGACGCCCTTGCGGAGCTTGCGCGCAAATCGAATGGGCCAGAGTACGCGATCACGACCAATGGCGAGGCACAACAAGGAAGGCCGGGGCGGCTGGCCTCCGTCATCCCCCGCGGCGCTGGAGGGGTTACCAACGCGCAAAGCGGCGGTTTTCTTGGCCGGCGCGCTCGCGCCATGCTGCGCCGCGCCGATCCGGCGCGCGTGAAGATCCAGGACAAGATGCTCTATTGGAAGCGGCATCTGGAGGCCCAGCGGGCCGCTGGTCTCGACGTGCCAATTTTCATGGATACCTACGCCGCCGAGGCCAATTTCCACGGACGGGCAGGCGAGCGCGTCGAGGCGCTGGATCGTGAGTTCCTCGAGCCTCTCGTTGAAGGCATGCGCCTCCATGACATTAGCCTAGCCGATCTCGACGCCTACCTCTACGCCCGCCATGCGCCCACCCGCAACGCGGTCATTGCCGGGATGCATCCCGAGGGCCATCAGTTCCGTGAGGCCCTCACCAACGCGGATGTCGTGGGCGGGTCTGGCATGTCGCTCAACGAGGCCAGCGCCATCATCGCGCGCGTCACCTCCTCCGGCAGGGAGGATGCCTACAAGGGGCTGGCCAAGATCGTCTACGACATGCAGCGCCAGGCGCTCAATCGCCGCGTCGAGGCTGGGCTGATGACGGGCGAGGAGCGCGATACCTGGATTGCCAAACTTGGCGATGACTACGTGCCGCTGCGCGGCTTTGAGATCGCCGACGAGGAAGCCGACCCCGACCGGCCCCGATCGGGCCGCGGCATGCAGGTCATGGGTCCTGAATCGAAGCAGGCGCTCGGGCGCTATTCCAAGGCCGACAGTCCGGTTTCCTACGCGCTGATGAACGCGGTCGAGGCAATCATCAGATCCGAGAAGGCCCGCGTGTGGAAGACGCTCTACAAGAACGTCGAGGCCAACCCCAATCCAGGCTTTTGGAAGGTCTACAAGGGCGAGTACGTCAACCGCTTCAACCCGTCGACGGGGCTCGTCGAGAAGAAGTGGCGCCCGCCGCAGACCTTCCTCGGACAGGACAACAATCTCGTCGCGGGCAAGATCGGCGGCAAGACCTTTTACATCGAGATCAACAACTCCCGCCTCGTGCGCGCCATGAAGGGTATTGGTGCCGACATTCAAGGCCCCATCATCAACGCCATGATGCGGGTGATGCGCGTCTACGCCTCGCTGCTCACCTCGTGGAACCCGGAGTTCACGTTCCCCAACTTCTTCCGCGACCTGCAGACGGCCTTGGCCAACGTGTCCGACGTCGCCGAGAAGCCCGCCGGGTTGCGGCGTCAGATCCTGAAGGATGCCTACTCGTTCCATTCCATCCGCAAGATCTTCAAGGTGCTGCGCGACCCGCGCATGGCCGACGCCATCGCGCGCCGCCGTGCCGAATTGACGGCGCAGGGATTGGCGCACCTCGATCTGCTCAATCGGCTCGAGACCGAATTCGGCTATTCGGCGTGGTTCGAGGACTACCGGCTCGCGGGCGGCAAGATCTCATTCATGGAGTACAACGACCTTGCACGCATCAAGAGCCGCATCTCCGGGCGGCTCAACGAGTGGAGATCGACGCGCTTTGCCAAGGATTTGCTCACCCTCGTGGAGGATCTCAATACGGCGGTCGAGAATGGCGTGCGCCTTTCCACCTACATCGCGCTGCGCAAGGCTGGCGTCGCCCAGGACCGCGCCGCTTTCGTCTCCCGCGAGCTCACCGTCAACTTCAACCGCAAGGGAGAGTGGGGCTCGGCGATCAACTCCATGTATCTGTTCTTCAATGCCAGCGCGCAAGGCACTACCCGCATGGCGCAGGCCATCTACCATTCCAAGGGACTGCGCTACGCCATCGGCGGTATCCTGTTTGCCGCTCTCGCGCTCGACTGGTGGAATGCGCTGACCGCCGGCGAGGACGACGAGGGGCGGAATTATTACGACGACATCGAGGATTGGAAGAAGGAGCGCAATCTCATCATTGTAATCGGCCCCGGGCGCGAGGACTACATCATGATCCCGCTGCCCTACGGCTATAACGTGCCCTTCCTCGCCGGCCAGCAGCTAGGCGCCGTGCTGCGCAAGAAGCGCGAGCCCCTTGAAGCGGCTGGCAGCATCGCGCTCGCCGCTTTCGACAGCTTCAATCCGCTGGGCTCCGCCAACTCCTTCTGGCAGTACGTGTCGCCCACGGTTCTCGATCCGGGCGTGCAGATGCTGGAGAACAAGACGTGGTATGGTGACCCGATCTACCCGCCGAAATTCGACAAGCGCGAGCCGGATTCGCAGCTCGCTTGGCCAGCAACGCCTTGGTGGTGGACGCAGACCGCGCGCTTCCTCAACGAGCAGAGCGGCGGCAATATCGGCAGACCTGGCTATTTCGACGTATCGCCAGAGACGCTCCAGCACTACGTCGAGTTCGCCGGCGGCGGCGGCGGCAAGTTCGTGGTCAACGCTCTGCAGACGGGGCAGTCTGTTCTTTCAGGCAACGAGTGGATACCGGAAAAAACCCCGCTCATGCGGCGCTTCTACGGCAAGGCGACCTCCGTCTCCCGCCGCCGGGAATTTTACGACGCCTGGAACGAGGTCGACGCCGCCTTCTACGAGGTGCGCACGCTCACCAAGGCCGGTTTGCGCGACGAGGCTAAGGCGGCGCGTGCGCGCAATGCGGTAGAGCTCAAGGCCTATCCGGCCCTCAGTGCCGCCTACAAGACGCTAAAAGGTCTGCGCAAGCAGAGGGAAGCAATAGAGGCGAACGAAAAGATCGGCGCGCCAGACAAGAAGGTGCGGCTCAATCGCCTCGTCGATCGCGAGAACGAGATCGTGCACGGTGCGCTGAAGCGGTATTACGAGGCTCTGGCCAAAGAGGCGCCCAAGATGGAGAAGCCGGCCTTCCCCGAGCCGATGCGGCTCGGCGGGCCCTAGTTCTTGTCCTGCTTCATTTCTGTCCCACTTCCCCGATTTCTGTCCCACCTATTCGCTTGCAAGCGCTTGCTGCTTGGTGCATATTTTTGCACGTGCATCAACTTGAGGGGAGTGTGACATGCTGAACGGCACGGCAATGCGGCATCCCGATTATGTGCGCTCCATGCGAGAAACGGCGGCGATCTTGGGCGTCTCGGTGGACACCCTGCGCAGGCTCATCGCCCGCGGCGACGGGCCGCTAGTCACCCGACTCAGCATGCGCAAGCTCGGCATTCGCGATTCGGATCGGGAGGCCTGGCTCGCAGAGAGGGCGATGAGCCTGACTGATCAACGCAAAATAGAAAGAAAAATGCCCGTAACGCCCGGAAACGAGATCGTCGACTAGCGGACCTCGTCCCAGCCCGATCGCGGGAGAAGCTTGCCGTCGCTGTCGATGACGTCGGTCTGCTTGTAGGTCCGGCAAATGACGGGCTTCTCCGGGGCGGAGAAGTGGATGAGATGCAGGTGCTCGAGGCAGTCCTGGCGCGTGAGCGAGGGCATGGGGCCCAATGGCGCATAGCAATAGTCGCCGACGCAGACGATCAGAAGGTAAAGGGTCGCTTCTCCCATGCACAACTCTAGCCCGGATTTTGGATTGACACCAGCGGAGTATCGACTCCGGTGGCTATCGCGACGGCGCAAGTGAAGAGCGCCGCGCGATGGGAGTGCGCTTTGACCAAGAATCGCCTATACCATGACGATCTTTTGAGGGGAGAAACTGGCGCATGACGGCACTTTCTGGGCGGGAACCGGATCCAATCGTCGGCATCGGCGATGTCCTCGACCTCACGTTCTCGCTCGATACCAGCATCTATGCCGATAACGACGTGCTCGCCGCCCCCCAGGAATTGACGGGGGCTTTCCGCGCCGACGGGGCGTCGTTGACGCTTGAAAGCATCGTGCTGCTGGACGAGGACGATCAGGCCCAGGAGATCGACATCGTCTTCATGAACGTGACCGGCTCGCTCGGCGCCGAGAATGCGGCGGCCGCGCCAACGGACGCCGTGGCGCGCACCATCATCGGCATCGTCAACATCGCCACCACGGACTATTCCGATCTCGCCAACTCTCAGCTCGCTACCAAGAGGAGCCTTGGGCTGCGCCTGAAGGCGGCTGGTGGCTCGACCTCGCTGTGGGTCGGGGCCATCCTGCGCAGCGGTACGCCGACCTACACAGCCTCCGGCATCAGGCTGAAACTGGGGGTGAAGCAGGATTGACGTTTTGTTAGAGCGTTGTTGCTGGACGGCACCCATTGCCCGTGCAACTTAATTCGATGATGTGACGGAGACGAGGCGAATCGGGCAAGAGTTCTCTCGCGTTGATCAACATTTGGCGCGGGGGCTTCGTAACCACAACCCCCACCTGAAGGATGGAGTTTTGTCCCTGGCGCCGCTCCCGACGTACAGAAGCGTCCGAGACTCCCGCCCGTTGCACTGGTTTCCCTGCATACCAGAGGGCGGATTAGGCCGGGTTACACGGGTTGCAAGCCCGCCGAGTTATCGGGGCGGCCCAGCCGATCGGAGCCTTAGATTGCCGAAAAGGCTCCGCTCAGCCGCAGGATTTGGACGAAGTATACCACGCCTTGCCGCGTCCGCTATCCCTCCCCGCTATCCCTCCCCGGCATGATACAACCCTAAGCTTATCCGTGCCGCTTCGGCCCCGAATCGTGGCAGAAGTCTGCCTGATATTCGATGCGACTGCGGGGGCGGACTGCAATGGTATTTGAGATCGTCAACGACCGGCTCGAAATCGGCGGGCGCCCTGCCTCCTTCGTTGCCGCCAACTCCTTCGGTTCGCGTTTTCACCCGACCTTGATCGTGGTGCATGACACCGCCGACCGACCAGTCCCCAAGGACACGGTGGCCTGGTTTGCGGACAAGTCCTGCAAGGTCTCCGCTCATTTCGTGGTAGAGCGCAACGGCTCGGTTACGCAGATGGTCGATTGCGACCGCAAGGCGTTCCATGCTGGGCAGTCGTTCTGGCCGGGCATGAAGGGGGGCTGCAACAACTTCGCCATCGGCATCGAGATCGACAATCCCGGGAAATTGGACAAGGCCGGCAAGGCTTGGTTCCACAAAAATGGTGAACCCGGGATTACGGGGATCCAGCACGTCAAGACCAAGGAGCACGGCGACGGCTGTTGGCTGCCTTATACGCCCGAGCAGATCGCCACGGTCTCCGACCTGTGCTGTGCCCTTGTCGCATACTACCCCACCATCAAGGCGATCGGTACCCACTGGCTCATATCGCCAGGGAGAAAGATCGACACCAATCCTCTCTTTCCGCTGGAGGAGCTGCGCGCCTCGGTCTTCAAGAAAAAAGGGGCTCC